>Ga0209716_1000398_pt1 | contig 42412 bp, 40 predicted proteins | sample COGITO_mtgs_1205_FD_184811 | JGI IMG/M metagenome (GOLD analysis project Ga0209716, IMG submission 184811) | Pelagic marine microbial communities from North Sea - COGITO_mtgs_120531 (SPAdes) (version 2) | ecosystem: Environmental > Aquatic > Marine > Epipelagic ...
CCTATGTCAGGATTCTTAGTAGAGTGAACATAAGTTCCGTCTTCACTTTTACGGACTGATACTAGATTCAATGAATTTTTCATAATTCCTTGGATTTTTTTGATTAAGACTGCGGTAATACAATCCCTGAATGATTAAAATAATAAGCACAATTACCTGCGCAATACATAGTTTGGGAGCAGAGGCATTGAAAAATGCCGCCTATAGCTATGATCTGCCTACCATACATATAATACTGATGAGTACAAACAAGCCAATGATGTACTGATAGTAAGTATGAATCAACGTAGACAGAGTAGTGCCATAGTACTCCGCCATGCCAATGCACAGTACCTATACTTTTTATTTTTTAGTACAGGTAAAATGCATTTAGCATGCGCAGATTAGGATACATACCCGACTGTAGGGGGTACCCTCACTGCAAAATTTAATTGGGGAGCAAATCATTAATACCTCTTAAGCACGCCAAACACATAACTTTTAGGAGGGGCATAGTGAAAATAATTCATGGTGCGGGGGCATGTTATTGGTAAAATATTTTTATAGGATTTAAAATTTTAGTATATTGTCATTATAGGTAGGTTAATAACTTAAAGAATAAGGCATGAGCAATTGGGAGAATGAGGGTTATGATGAGTCAGCAGGTTTGACAGAAATAGAGAAGATACAGTTAGATGCTGTTATTTTAGATATAGCGTATAATAATGCATGGTTGTTATTGACTGGTGAGTTGACGTTTGAGGAGTTGATTCCTAGTGAATTCAATAAAGACAAAGAGGTGGTAATAGCTTATGATCCTAATGACGGTCCGCAGCGTGAAGGCTTAGAGAACATGTTAACGTACTTCGTAGAAAGAGAAGAATATGAGAAGTGTTCAAAAATAAAAGAGATAATGGATCAGATCTATCCAAAAGTAACTAAAGCTTAATATTATGCCAACAAAGAAAAAAAGTACAGTAAACAGTTCAGGTAACTACACTAAACCTGGGATGCGTAAGAGATTATTTAATTCAATCAAGGCTGGAAGTAAAGGCGGGGGAGCAGGACAATGGTCTGCACGTAAAGCTCAAATGCTCGCAAAACGTTACAAAGCAAACGGAGGCGGATATAAAACAAAGAAGTAATGAGCAATAAAATATCAGAGAAAACTGAATTAACATTAGATTTAAAAACATTAATAATTATAGTGAGTTTTGTTGTGACCGCAGTGGGTATGTGGTTTGCTATACAAGCAGACATACAGTTAGCTAAAGAGTTGCCAGAACCAGAAGTTAGTAGAACTGAATATGATTTAAAAGATCAATTGATTAGGGAGACTATAATGAATACTCAAGAAAAAGTAGAGCAGAATAGTGAAAAACTTGACAAAATAGATGAAAAGCTTTATCAAATAATAAAAAAGTAAATTATGAAAAAGGCTTTAGCACTATTACTTTTGATGTTTGCTTGTTGCACTATGTACTCTCAAGAGTATGTTTTACTAGAAATAAACTCTGAGTGGAACTGGTCAAATAAGGCTAAGATTGATGAAATAGAGGGTGTAACTTATAAAGCAGCTTATTTAGAACAGCAAACACTAAGTTTTAAGAAAAAAGTAAAATCAGTACCGTTAGTCATATTATACAAAGACGGTAGACCTATTAAGCGTTGGCAAGCTGATTTAAGCTTTAAGTTAATTATAACTAAAGAGCAAGTATTAAAAGCTATAGAAAATAAAAATTAAACGATGGACCCAAAGAAATTAAAAGAAATATCAAGTCAATTAAAGAAGGCATCAGCTATGCATAAAGCACAGGCTGTTAAGATAGATAAACTTATAAAGGCAATGCCAAAGAAGAAGAAGTAATGGCAAAAACTAAGCAACAGAAGAGTCTTACTAGATGGACTAAGCAGAAATGGAGAACGGCAAGCGGAAAGAAATCATCCGAAACGGGAGAAGTGTATGCACCATCTAAGACTATATCTAAGCTAAAAAGTACTAAGAAAGGTAAAAAGAAATTGGCTGCAGCTAACGCAAAAAAACGTGCTGCTACAAAGAAAGGTAAGCAACATTCTAATCACGGATTGCATAAAGGGAAGAAAAGATGAGTACAATATTACAAGATATGATGGGTATGCTTTCAAGAAAGAAAGTTAAGAAAGTTAAACTAGATGATTATTTTATTATATCTAGGTATGAAACACCCCATGAAAGGTTAAAACCAAATCCAAAAGTAGATACAGAATTAATATTAGCAAAAGACCTAGTATCTTTTGTAAATAATAATACTTCTAAATTAGTTACACTAGAACCTTTTAATCTTTTAGCTGGTGCTGGAAGATCTTCTACAATGCCCACTAATTATAACTTAATAGATATATCTTGGGATGGTCTTGGAAGTGGAGACTACATTCTTAACTTACCACCTGCATCTTCATTAACATATAGAAATATCAGAATTATTACAGATGGTAGTTTAGATAATGGAGCGCAAGATAAGATTTTTATTACTGCAGCTTCAGGAGATACTATAGATGGTGGGGCAGATTTTGAGATTTCTAAAAGATATGAAGGTGCATCTATTTGGTCTAATGGTGCAGAATGGATTGTTATACAAGCTAAAGCACATTAATTATGGCAAAGAAAAAAGATAGTAGATTAGCAAGAGCAGGAGTAACTGGATTTAATAAACCAAAGCGTACACCTGGACACCCAAAGAAGTCTCATGTAGTTGTAGCTAAACAAGGAGATAAAGTAAAGACTATCCGCTTTGGGGAACAAGGGGCTAGTACAGCAGGTAAACCAAAAGCAGGTGAGTCAGCTAAAATGAAAGCTAAGCGTAAGAGTTTTAAGGCAAGGCACGGAAAGAATATTGCTAGAGGTAAAATGAGTGCTGCATATTGGGCAGATAAAGTAAAATGGTAAGATGACAGAGGAGAATTTAATAGAATTAGGATTTCAAAAGGTATTGGTTACAGAAGAGGAGTTAGAACTAGACTTTTATTATTTTGAAAAAAGCATTAATGGATTATCATTCCTTACTGGGAATAATGCTGAAGCCGAAGCTACTGGAAACTGGTATATAGAAGATTCTTCTTTTACAATTAGGATATGGCAGTATTCTGAAGCAAAAGATCTAATTAATATAATAGAACGTAACTTAGTTTTAAAATAAACACGTAAACTTTTTTTATTTAAACTATTTTTATTATTTTTGTTTTTATTCATCACATAAAAATAAAGATAATGTCTGATTCTAAAATTAACACAGATCTTCAAGACAAAGATCCTCAAATGTCAAAGGAAGAGCTTTCTCAAAGAAGAGAAGAGATAACAGCTTTTTATAAAGACAACATTCCACACTTAGAAGTACAAGCGGATTATGAAACATTGCTAGCTGCTATTGAAAAGGCTAGAGCTGAAAGAATGCAAGCACAAATGTTTATGGCTCAACAATACGCTTCTCAAAAAGGTGAAGGTGCTCCTGATCCTAACTCACAAGAAGGAAAAGCATTTCAAGAGGCAATGGCTAAAGCAATGTCAAATGAAACAGCTTAGTTTAGGAAGTACAGGTTCTGAGGTAAGAGTTATCCAAACTGTAATGGGTATTAAAGCCGATGGTGTATTTGGACCACTTACTGAAAGAGCTGTAGAAAGATTTCAGCTATCTAAAAACATAGAAGTAACTGGTATTGTTACCTCTGATGTTTGGATATTGATGTTTAATGCAAACTATGATAATACTGAAGCAATAGATCAAGATACTGATATATCAGAAGAGTACTTTAGTACTAACTATGATCAAACAGTACATAGACACTATTTACCAAAAGACGAGTATATCAAAGGTCCAATTAAAAATGATTATGTTGTATTACATCATACAGCGGGTAATGCTAATCCATATGCTTGTATAGACTATTGGGCTAGGGATTCACGTGGTCGTATAGCAACAGAGTTTGTATTAGGCGGTCAAAATCACAGAAATGGAAATAATGAGTTTGATGGTGTTATGGTTCAAGCTTTTCCAGATGGATGTCAAGGATGGCATTTAGGTAGAACTGGTTCAGGTTTTATGAATCGTCACTCTGTTGGTTTAGAAATATGCAATATGGGATATTTAGATGTAAACGATAATAGTTTTAGAACTTATGTTGGATCTAAATGTATAGAGTCTCAAATATGCACTTTAAAGCAACCGTTTAAAGGTAAGCTACATTGGCACAAGTATTCTGATAGGCAGATTGAAGAGACTGAAAAATGGATTAGATATGTAGGAGAAAGAGATGAAATAGATATTAGACTAGGGCTTAAAGAGTTTATTTTAAAGTATGGGCCATTAAAAGCTTTTGGTTTTCAGCAAAGCGCTTTTTATGGAAATATAAAAGGATTATTAACACATGGCAACGTTAGAAAGGATAAAGTAGATTGTTATCCTAACCCAGATCTTGTTGACATGATATTAAGTTTATAAATATGGCTATAGTAAATAAAGTAGATTTAAAACATCAGGTTGATATTAATACCTTAATTAAATATCAGATAGTTACACATTGCTTTTTTAATAATATATCAATTAGCAATTCAGATTTAAAATTCTTAACTGAATTATCTAAAAATGTAGGTGTAGAGTTAACTAAGTTTTGCATTGAGGCAGTTAGTAAGGGTATTTTTAAAAGCGCTCAATCAGCCAGAAATGCAATAACCAAAGCAGAAAAGAAAGGTTTAGTTATTAAGAATGGCAATAATAAAAAAACTATTTCATTAAACCCAAATGCAAATATACAGTCATCAGGTTTAGTTTTACTAGATTATAAAATATTAGGCCGTGAACCCAAAGAAGCATAAAGACTTTAAAAGTGGTATTGCCAATGAGGTTGGTGTACATCCTTCTGTAGTTGATGATTTTATATCATTTTACTATTCAAAAGTTAGGAAGAGTGTATCTTCCTTAGCATATCCTAGAATTAATATAGAAGGGTTAGGTACATTTTTTATTAGAAAGAATAAACTTAATAAAGCAATATTAAAAAACAAAAGCTTGTTAGGTAACATACAAAAGCAAACTTACAATGGGTTTGCACAAAGTCAAGACATTAAAGATAATATTAATCAAATGGAAGCAGCAATGATTCAAATTGAAAAAGACATACAAAATAAAAAAAACTTTAAAGATGATAAAAAGTAAATGGTCTAAATATTTAGATATATTTAAAAATGCTGATAAAATAGCTGATGGTATTAAAAATAATATATTTAAAAAAGAGCATGTTGAAGCAGTAGCAACTGATAGATTTCAAATATGCATTAAGTGTTCTTTATTTGATTCAAAAGGTGATGACTGTCTAGCGCCTGGAACACAACCCTGTTGTTCTGATTGCGGTTGTAGTTTGGCTTTTAAAGTAAGATCATTATCATCTGAGTGCCCTAAAGGTTATTGGTATGCTTATGTTTCAGAAAAACAAGAAGATTTAATAAATAAACAAATAGATAGCAATGAAAGTATTAATTAACTATATATACAATAATGAGTCTATACCTATTATAATAGGTTCAACAGATGGTTATTGGTATACTACAATAGCATAATTATGGGATTAAGATTTATAGAAGAAGGTCATGTGTATGAAAGTACTAATGATGAAAAAATAAACTGGCTTAGTGTAACATCCTTTATATCTAAGTTTAAACCTAAATTTGATAGAGATGGTCAAGCTAAAAAATCATCTAAAAATAAAAGGTCTAAGTGGTATGGTATGACACCTAAAGAAATTATTGCAGCATGGGATGGTGAAACAGATAGAGCAATAAAATTAGGTAATTTTTATCATAATCAAAGGGAAGCAGATATGCTAGATCTCAAAACAATTGGTAGAAATGGTATAGAAGTGCCTATTATAAAACCTATTGTTGATGATAATGGAATTAAACTAGCACCAAAACAAAAACTTGAAGAAGGTGTATATCCTGAGCATTTAGTTTATTTAAAATCAGTTGGATTATGCGGTCAAGCAGATGTTGTAGAGGTTGTTAATGGTTATATAAATATTAATGATTATAAGACAAATAAGGAAATAAAAGAAAAAGGATTTACTAACTGGGAGGGTATTACAAATAAAATGTATATACCAGTTAATCATTTAGATGATTGTAATTTGAATCATTATAACCTACAACTCAGTATTTATGCTTATATTATTAAAAAGCACAACCCTAAACTTAAAATAGGAAAGCTTACAATACAACACGTAAAGTTTAAGAAAGTAGGCGAAGACTCAAATGGATATCCTATTAATGAACATATTAATGGAGAGCCAGTATTAGAAGGAGTAAAAATATATGAACTTCCATACTTAAAAGATGAAGTAAATTCAATTATAATGTGGTTAAAAGATAAAAAATAATGGCATCAATACAATTAACACAAGTTTATTTAGCAGAAGCAGCACCTTTAACAAATCCTCCTACATTATATATTGTACAAGGATCAGAATCTTTTATTGCAATAAATCCTCTCATGTTGAGTGCTGTTGGCCCGGTTTATCAGCAAAATGGTAGTTTAATAGATGTACGTCAGATATATATAACGGGATCTACTATACCAATCTACGTTAATGATAGTTATACTACAGTAAAAGCTGCTATAGACGCATTATAAAATATAAAATTATGGTAATAAGATTATTTGATATTCAAAATAGTAAAGTTGTATTGACGGAGCATTGTTATGCTTTGCCATTTTTAAAAGGTATTATGATAGAATATCCCGATACACATATGGCTGTGTATCAGTATTTATTTTATATGTCATGTCCTAACCCTGATTTAAATCCTTTCTTTAACTTACCAGAACATGAGAAAGAGGATATAATTATAGAAGAGATTGAATTAGAAGAATCACCTGAAGACGGGATAATTATAAATGCTTTAGAGAAATGCAAAAAGCTTTATGAAACTCCAACTTACAGGGCATATGTAGGTATAAAGTCTATGCTAGATAGATTAGCAAAGTATATGGAAGTAACTGCAATTGAACATGGCAGGGATGGTAATATAAATGCTATGGTCAATGCTGCTGCTAAATTTGAAAATATAAGGCAGTCATATAAAGGTGCATTTACTGATATGAGACAGGAACAGGAAAGTTCAGTACGTGGAGGTGCTGGATTAGCATATGATCAAATATAATGGATAAAGAGAAAACAAATTGGCATTTCTGTTATTGGGATGAGCCAGAATTTAATTATAAACCAGTAAAAAAAACTAAACATGGGACAGAAAGTAATACCAGTAGGAAAGAAGTTATTGTTGAAACCAAAAAAACAAGACGAGTATAGTAAAGGAGGAATATTTATTCCTGATATGGCTAGAAAAAAAGAGTTTAAAGGTATTGTTATTGGAAAGGGGAATGGTATTGATGAAATACAAATAGGTGACATGGTTCAATATACTGAGCATTGTTTACCGACTACTATGGAGCATGATGGTTCAGATCATTTGCTTATACAAGAAGGTGACGTTTTTGCAATTCTTGTAGATGAGTAGAGTTATACCTACATATAACAATGGAGTTTGGGAAACAACTACATTTGAAGATGATGTATTATTTAAAGAATATCTATCTGGTATATTTAAAGAGCCTGGTGAATATGAGTTTAATAAAATAGCTTTAGAGTTTAATAAACAAGCTAGAATATTTAATGATCAAGGATTTTATTGTAATAAACCATTTAGATCTAAAGATTTTACAGCTTATTGGGAAGACCAAAAGAATAAATGTAGAACAGGAGTCTTATATAAAGATAATGGCAAAGTGTGGTATCTTACTAGAGACTATTATATGTGGCTTAATTTTTTACCTATTTTTGATAAAGAAGAAAAACATTATGGTTTTGCTAAAGTAAGGGATGCACAATATCATATGGCACTGTATGAAATTATTGCAGAGTTAAATAATCAGCATGTAGCTATACTTAAGAAAAGACAGATAGCTTCATCTTACTTTCATATGGGTAAGATTATAAATCAATACTGGTTTGAAGAAGGTTCAATTTGTAAAATTGGTGCATCATTAAAAGATTATATTAATGACAAAGGTTCATGGAAATTTTTAGAAGAGTATAAGACTTTTTTAAATGAACATACTGCTTGGTATAGACCAAGTAACCCAGAAAAAGTATTATTGTGGCAACAGCAAATTGAAGTTAAGATAAACAACAGAAAAACATCAAGAGGCCTTAAATCAAAAATACAAGGAGCATCTTTTGAAAAGAATGCTACTACTGGGGTAGGTGGTCCATGTACATATTTCTTTCATGAGGAAGCAGGAATTGCAAAAAACATGATGCAGACGTATGAGTATTTGCGTCCTGCAATGTCATCGGGTATGATGACTACTGGTCAATTTATTGCTGCAGGATCAGTTGGTGATCTTGAACAATGCGGGCCTTTAAAGGAAATGATATTAAATCCTAATGCAAATGACATATATTCAGTGGAAACTAATTTAATGGATGCTGATGGTACTATTGGTATGGCTGGATTGTTTATCCCTGAGCAATGGTCTATGCCTCCTTATATTGACGAGTTTGGTAATTCACTTGTAGAAGAAGCAGTAGAAGCAATAAAAATAGAAAGGTCTAAATGGAAGAATGAATTAAGCGGTGAACAATTTCAACTTAGAATATCACAAAAGCCTCTAAATATTTCAGAGGCATTTGCATATAGAAAAGAGTCTATATTTCCACAAGGTATACTAAGTAAGCAACTTAAAAAAATTGAGGAAAAAGAGTATCCTTATGAGTTAATTGAGTTAGACAGAGATGATACAGGTATAAAAGCTAAACGAACAAGGAAGATACCTATATCTACGTTTCCTGTTAATAAAAAAGAAATAGATAAAACTGGTTCTATAGTAGTTTGGGAAAGACCAGTAAAAAAGCCTTCGTTTGGAATGTACTATGGCTCTATTGATCCAGTATCAGAAGGTAAGACTACTACTTCAGATTCTTTGTGTAGTATTTTCATATATAAAAATGCAGTGGAAGTAACTAGAACTACAGTTTCTGGTGAGGTAGAGCAATTTATAGAAAAGGATAAGATTGTTGCTGCATGGTGTGGACGTTTTGATGATATAAATAAAACACATGAAAGATTAGAGATGATCATTGAATGGTATAATGCATGGACAATTGTTGAGAATAACATATCCTTATTTATACAGCACATGATTGCAAAAAGAAAGCAACGATATCTTGTTCCTAAACAGCAGATACTTTTTTTAAAAGATCTAGGTTCAAATAAAACAGTATATCAAGAGTATGGATGGAAGAATACAGGTACTTTATTTAAAAGTCATCTTATATCATATGCTATAGAGTTTTTAAGAGAAGTAATAGATGAGGATCTTGATGAGAACGGAAACGTTATGACCAACACATTAGGTATAGAAAGAATACCAGACCCTATGCTATTAAAAGAAATGCTAGCTTATTATCCAGGTTTAAACGTGGATAGATTGGTAGCCTTTGGTGCATTAGTTGCATTTGTTAGAATTCAACAGTCAAATAGAGGTTATACTAAGAGACGTGAATCAGAGGACAATTCTTTGGTTAATTCAGAAAAATTCAGTAAATTAAAGTATAGTGGTCCTTTTAGAAATATAGGTCGTAACAAGGCTTTTGGCAGTTCTAAAAAAAGAAGATCTGGATTTAAAAATATAAAATAGACTAAATTGGTATGAGAGTATTAAATGCAATGCAATTGAAGGGTGGGGCTAAGTCTGATGGTGGACCTACCTTTTCTAGTTTAACACAACCAGTTCAGTTTTTACCTTATAAAGAGAAAACTGATGATTGGGCTGCTTGGAATCTAGATTGGTTAGAATTACAAGGTATAGAATTCTTAAAGCTTAATTCAAGGCGTTTGCTAAAAAATTACAAATTAGCAAAAGGAATTATTGACAAAACAGATTATATAGTTGAACCTGACAATGACTATAAAGACTTAATGGATGTTTTAACTACAGAGAATGATTCTGCATTAGAGTTAAAGTTTTATCCTATTGTTCCAAATGTAATTAATGTATTAACAGGTGAGTTTGCTAAAAGATACTCTAGAGTACAGTTTAGAGCAATAGATGATGCATCTTATAATGAAATGCTTGATGCTAAAAAAGTTGAGATTGAAGAATCATTACTGGCTGATGCAGAAGCAAATCTAATACGCAAGATGATTGACATGGGTATGGATCCTGGATCTGAAGAAGCTCAGCAAAAATTATCACCAGAAGGGTTAAAGTCATTACCTGAGATAGAAGATTTCTTCAGTAAGTCTTATAGAAGCATGGTAGAAGAATGGGCATCTCATCAACTTGCAGTAGATGAAGAAAGATTTAAAATGCAAGAGCTTGAAGAAAGAGGGTTTAGAGATATGCTTATAGCAGATAGAGAATTTTGGCATTTCAGAATGCTAGAAGATGATTATGATGTAGAGCTTTGGAATCCTTTATTAACTTTCTATCAGAAGTCTCCTGATCAAAGGTATATAGCTGACTCAAGCTATGTAGGTAAAGTTGATTTAATGACTGTGTCAGACGTTGTAGATAAGTATGGATACTTAATGGATAGTAGTCAACTAGAGTCATTACAAAAAATTTATCCAGCTAAATCGGCTCAATATCAAGTAAATGGTTACCAAAATGATGGTGCTTACTATGACGCTACTAGATCTCACGAGTGGAATACTAATAGTCCAGGTTTAGCATATAGACAGTTTACTAGTAACTACTGGAACGATCCAGCAGGAGGTGGTGATATTCTTAGTCAAATATTAGATGAGAATGAAGATGTATCTATGTGGGGTGAAGGAGACCTAATGAGAATAGCTACTATATACTGGAAGACTCAAAGGAAGGTTGGTCACTTAACTAAAATTGAAGAGGATGGTGAGGTAACACAAGAAATTATAGATGAAACATTTAAGAAGACTAAAAAGGCTATATATGATACATCTATATTTAAACAAAAGAATAAAGAAAACTTATTACAAGGTGAGCACATAGATTGGATATGGATTAATGAAGTATGGGGAGGTGTAAAGATTGGTCCAAATTTACCTGCAATGTGGAGATCTACAATGGGTGATAACATTAATCCTATATATTTAGGTATTAATAGGACTAAACCTGGAAGACTTCCCTTTCAGTTTAAAGGTGATAATTCTTTATATGGTTGTAAATTACCTGTAGAGGGTAGAGTTTTTTCAGATAGAAATACTAGATCTACATCTTTAGTTGATTTAATGAAGGCTTATCAGATTGGATATAACATGGTCAATAATCAAATTGCAGATATCTTAATAGATGAACTAGGTACTGTAATAATGTTTGATCAGAATGCATTACCACGTCACTCAATGGGTGAAGATTGGGGTAAAAATAACTATGCTAAAGCATTTGTAGCAATGAAAGATTTTCAAATGCTACCGCTTGATACATCTATAACCAATACTGAAAATGCAACTAACTTTAATCATTACCAGACTCTTAATATGGAGCAGACTAATAGATTAATGTCTAGGATCCAACTTGCTAATTATTTTAAACAGCAGTGTTTTGATGCAATAGGTATAAACCCACAACGTCTTGGAGGGGCTGTATCAGCACAAACGGCTACGGGTGTAGTACAAGCAATGCAGCAATCATATGCACAGACAGAGATGTATTTTGTACAGCATTCTGATCATTTAATGCCACGTGTGCATCAGATGAGAACTGATTTAGCTCAATATTACTATAGTACTAATCCAAGTATTAGGTTACAGTATATATCTACAGAAGCTGAAAAAGTTAATTTTACTATTAACGGTACAGATTTATTACTTAGAGACTTTAATGTATTTGCTACTACTAAAACTAATCATAGGGCAATATTAGAAAATCTAAAACAAATGGCATTAACTAATAATACTACTGGTGCAAGTATATACGAGCTAGGTAATATAGTTAAAGCTACTTCAATTGCAGAAGTATCTGACATACTTAAAGACTCTGAAACTAGAATACAAGATCAAAGACAACAAGAAATGCAACAACAACGTCAGATGCAAGAACAGCAACTTCAATCTAAAGCGCAAGAAGAGCAGCAAAAATTACAAGTTGAAATGTCTGAAAATGAAAAAGATAGAAGAAATGATGTACTGTTAGCTGAAATAAGAGCTGCTGGATTTGGATCTCAATCTGATATTAATCAGAATCAAGAATCTGATTATCAAGATGCTATGAAGAACATAAGAGAATCTACTCAGTATAGAGAGCAAATGAATTTTAAACGCCAGGAAAGTGCAACTAAATTTTCTCAAGAAAATAACAAACTTGCTGTTGAAAGGGAAAAGATTGCAGCCTCTAAACAGATAGCTGATACCAAGCTTCAAATTGCAAGAGAAAATAAAAACAAGTATGATATTAAAAATAATAAGGATAAAAAGTAAGTGTTAGCTATATATTGCTTAAAAGTTTATTTTTATTAAAATATTTTAAGTTTAACTTGTTGATTATCTAAACAACATTTCTTATATTATATGTATAAGAAGTATTAATATATTAAAACCAATATAATTATGAGTACAACAACAGAAACACAACCTGTGAAAAGTAAAGTAGAACAGAATGTAGATATTAATTTAGATGAAATATTTAACGCTGCTCCAAGCGGTGCTGATATGATTCAAGATAATAAGTCTCAACATAAAAATATTTTTTCAGGATTAAATGAAAAAGCAGATATGTCATTTGCTGATCCTGATGATGATGACGCAACTGATGTTTTAAGTAAACTAGAAGAAAAAGAAGAAAAAGAGGAAGAAAGTAATGAAAAGTTAGTTGACGATAAAGCAGAGAAAAAAGTTGAAGGAACATCTATAGATGAAGTATTTGGTGATGTTAGTGAAGAACAGGAAGAAGAGGTTAAAGAAAAAAGAGGTAGAAAGAGTATATCAGGAATATCTGATGTGTTTTCTAAGCTTATTAAAGATGATAAGATTGTACCATTTGATGATGAAAAATCATTAGATGACTATAGCGCAAAAGACTGGGAAGAATTAATTGAAGCTAACTTAGAAGAAAAAGCTAATCAGGTAAGACGTGAAACTCCAAAGCAGTTTTTTGAAAGTCTACCTCAAGAACTCCAGATAGCGGCTCGTTATGTAGCTGATGGTGGAAAAGACTTAAAAGGTTTATTTACTACATTAGGTCAAGTAGAGGAGACAAAGACTATTGATATTAAAACAGTAAATGGTCAAGAAAGAGTTATAAAAGAATATTTAAGTGCTACTGGTTATGGTACTGCTGAGGATATTCAAGAAGAAATAGAAATTTGGAAAGATTTAGGTAAGCTTGAAACTCAAGCTAATAAGTTTAAACCAAAATTAGATAAGATGCAAGAGAAGGTTGTTGTACAAAAACTTGAAGAACAAGAGCTTAAAAAGAAACAACAAGAAAATGCATCTCAAGAGTATATGAAGAATGTGTATGAAACATTAAAAGAAGGTAAGCTAGGGGATATTAAAGTTGATAGAAAGACACAAGCCATGTTATACAATGGTTTAGTTCAACCTAATTATCCTTCAGTAAGTGGCCGTAATACTAATTTACTAGGTCACTTATTAGAAAAATATCAGTTTGTTGAGCCAAACTATTCATTGATATCAGAAGCATTATGGTTACTGCAAGATCCTGAAGGATATAAATCTAGAATAATGGATAAAGGCGCACAAAAGAGTGTTGAAAAAACTGTTAGAAAATTAAAAAGTGAACAGTCAAATATAGGTGGTGCATCATTAGGTGTTAATGAGGCAGAGAAAGATAATAGCAGAAGTTCAAAAAGAAAAATTAAAAGACCAAGTAATATATTCAAGCGGATTTAATTAAACAGATTAAATATATAAATTTTAAATTAATTATTAATAACAAAACAATCAAAAATTATGGCAACTCCAGTTTTAAATAATGGGATTTTCCTACGTGATACAAGCTATAAAGCTAGTTCACATGTTGATTCTTATCACCTTACTCAAATGCTCGGTAACCCTGAGCCTATGGATATGGGACCAGTTGATTTATGGGCAATGACTCAGAAGGTAGAAATGCCTTTATATCAAATGGCTTCTTTTGGTGGAAAGAATACTATCATGGTGGATAACGCTAGAGGTGAGTATAAGTGGCAAACTCCTATTGCACAAGATCTTCCTTATGTTGTAGCTGACATCGAACCAGCTAATGCTAATAAAGGTATAGATGGTACAACATTTAAGATCAAGATTAACAAAAGAACTTTTGGACACGGTGACATTATTACTTATGATAAGTATAATGGACTTGAACTTTACATTACAGCTGATGATATTTTACCAGCTGGTGACGGTTTTATTTACACTGTTCAATTAGTTAACAACAACAATACGGCTATCTTAGATAATAAGTATTTAGCTAAAGGTACTAAGTTCTTCAGAAAAGGTTCTGCAAGAGGTGAGTACGGAGAAAGATTCTCTGATATTGAAACAGGTTCTGGTTTCCGTGAATTTTACAATTTTGTAGGAGGAGCAGAAGCACACGTACACTATTCAATTTCTTCAAGAGCAGATTTAATGATCAAAGGCGGTTTAAATGCTGATGGTACTGTACCTGTAACTGAGATTTGGAGAAACTTTAATACAGATCCAAACAATCCATCTGTACCTAGTATTGAAGGATTAGTTGCAAGTATGGGTAAGGCGGGTGCTAGAGAGGCATTTGAGAATGGAACTCTTACAAGAACTTTCATTACAAATATGGAAGCTGCTCACTTATCTAAAATTGCTACAGATATTGAAACTTACTTGATGTGGGGTAAGGGTGGTAGAATTAAACAAGACGGACCAGATGATATTAGATTATCTGTAGGTTTATGGTCACAGTTAGATAACTCTTTCAAAAGAGTATATAACAAGTCATCATTTACTCTTGACATGTTTAAGTCTGAACTTTACAACTTCTACCAAGGTAAAGTTGAGTTTAAAGGGCCAGATCCACAAAGATCACTTGTTGTACAAACAGGTATTGGAGGTATGCAATTAATCAACAAAGCAATTGCTGATGAAGTGTATGGTTCAGGTTTAGTTCAAAATGCATCTGATATTGGAGCTGTTAAAGGTTCTGGTATGGATTTAGATTATGGTTTTGCTTATACAAGCTTTACTATTCCTTTCTTAGCTAATGTTAAGTTTGTATTGAATCCAGCATTTGATAACTTAAATACAAATGATATTGAGAATCCATTGATTGATGGTAGACCTCTAAGTTCATTTAGCTTTATTATATTTGATGTAACTGATGAAGGAAACGACAACATACACTTGTTGAAACTTTCTTGGGATAATCAACTTAAGTGGTTCTATCAAAATGGTACGATGGATTACATGGGAAGAACTCAAGGGTTTGCTTCTACTGGTCAGTTTAATGGATATAGAGTTTATATGACTCAGACGATGCCTGCAATTTGGGTTAAGGATCCAACTAAAGTTCTTAAAATTGTAATGAGAAACCCCGTAACAGGAGGATCATTCTAGAACAAATGATTAAAGGGGAGGGGTTAATCTTCCTCCCTTTTTTTTTAATCTTTAAAACAAATAATCATGGGAAAGCCCAAGCAAGTAAATAAATTAAGTCAGAAGTTTGAAAGCGCTGCATATGAAGGAGCAACAAGAGCTCAAACAGGCAACGCTAGATTATTACATGTAAATGAAGTTATCAGTTGGATCAGAGATCTTGCTGATTCTACTACATATACTGATGAAGCTGCTGCAAAAGCTGATGGATTAGTAAAGGGAGATCTTTATATTCAAACTGGTAATGGAGCAATTAATGTTGTATTGACAACATAGTCAAAAGACTTTAGCAAGACTTAACATCTTGCTTTAGAAATATTAGTAATAATAGAGTATACATTAAGATGTATAATTTGACTATAGTAATAATTATTAATTTTTAAAAACCAAAGGATGGAAGATTACACAATTGTAGAAAAGTATCAACACACAAAGAAGAATAGCACTATTGCTATAAGACCCTACTTTAATCCTGATAAGGAAAATATGGGTCTTGAGCATTATGGTTTATCATTACATGATGGAGTGTTTCATCAAGAGTCTTTAGCTTGTTTAGAAATGAATGGGGTAAAAAGGTATATTACTGGATTAAATGAATTTGATCCTAAAGTAAAAATGTTACCACCTAAAGAAAAGAAAAAAAAGATTGAAGAAATTAGACAGGTTGTTTCAGAGCTTGAGGCAGAATTAGCTGCTAATGTTGTTGATCCTTCTGATAAAGATTTTTGGAATAAGCTAACTGTAATGAAACCTGATAATTCTAAATTCTGGGATAAGATTTCATTAAGATGTGGAAACGATCCAGTTTTTTTAGATTCTGAAGTAGATCCTTATGATAAGATTAAGCTATATGCTATAAGAGCAGGAGGATTTTCTATTGTTGCTAGTTCATTAAAGGATGCTAAGAAATCACAAAATAATCCTAAATTTTATTTAGATACTGTTGAAGAAACACTTACAACAAGGACTGAGCTTACTAAGTTAAAAAATAAAGCTCTATCAGCACTACAAAATCTATATGATGGCAACCCTACAAAATTAATGTATGTAGCTAAAGTAGCTGATGTTGACAGTGTACAGTATACTAAAAATACTCCTAATGATATAATGTATGAAAATATGGATGCATACATAAATGGTAATGGAGCTGAGTCAAATAAAAAAAGAGCTGCAAGACAGTTTTTAGATGTTTCTAGTTTAGAAATGCAAGAGTTAAAAATTAGAGCTTTAATTAAAGACGGACTATACTATAGATTTATAACAACAAAAGCTGGTGGATGGATTGAACCTATTGACAGTGGTGTTAGAATGGGTAAAAGACCAGCAGAAGTTTTTGAATTTTTAATGAAGCCTGATAATGAAGAGCAACTTCTTTCATTAATGGATAAAGTTGAACCATACTGGAATTCATAAATATTATAAATAATGGAAAATAATACACTCTTAATTAAATTAAAGCAAAGGCTTAATAAGCTTGATAGCAATGACTATGATAATATTGAGTGTTGGCAGTTTGTTGAAGCTTTTAATAAAGCTCAAATTGAGTGGTGTAGGAGAAACTTACATGGTGGAAACATGTATAAAGAGGGTGATGAGCTTTCTAAAAAAAGAATAGATGACTTACAACCATTACTTAGAGAGTTAAGCCTAACGGGTGTTGAGTCTGATGACTATTTTGAATCTGACAATTTTCCAGTTGATACATATTTAGAATTTAAAAAGGTAACTACTAAAGCAAAAGATGATTGCTGTTCTGCTAGATCTATGACAGTTTATTTAGCTGAAGAAGCTAATGTTTCATTATTATTAAGAGACCCTTTAAAAAATCCAAATTTTGATTGGGGAGAAACATTTTGCACAATGCTAAACAATACTATAAGGATATATAGAACTAGTAATTTTAATATTGTTAACCCTCTTTTAACTTACTATCAGAAACCTACTTTAATACAAGTTGAGGGATGCGTTGATCCTTATACAGGTAATATTAGTTTAGTAAATGTAAATTGTGAATTTAAAGATGATTTAGTAGAAGTTATGTTAGATGATACAGCTGCTTTAATTGCTGGAGATATAGAAAATATATATCAACAGCAAAGAGGTACTCAAGCAGGAGAAAGAAATAATTAAATTAATAATGGAAAATTTAAAATACAGACCTTTAAGAATAAAGGGTGAAAAAGAATCAAAAGGAATTGCAAGACCTGCTGATAAACTGCATGCAGAAACTGCTGAATTAGTAATGGAAATTATGAATGCTGCAACTAGCTTTCATAAACTACATTTAAGTGTCACTGGAGAAGGCTCATATGCGCAACACATGGCATTGAATGATTTATATGAAGCGTTACCTGAATTAGCTGATACTATAGCAGAAGGTATGCAAGGTGCTTGTGAAGTAATATTAAACTATCCAGACAAAGCTCCTGTAACTCTTTCGGGTGTTAATGGTGCAATACAATATATTAGAAATATGATAGAAGAAATTAATGAACTTCAAAGTATTATGCCTTATTCTGAAATAGTTAATAATTTAGATTTAATTAAAGACGTTTTTAACACAGCTAAATACAAGTTAATTTTCTTATCTTAATAGGAATAATTAAATAATATTTGTATATTATTATAGTAACATATAAGTTACAAACAGAGTAAACTGTTAAAATCATTATTTATAACCGGTGAGGGTAATGGTCTTCACATAAATATTAATAAATATGGCTTATTTTAATCATGCGTTTAACAAAACGTTTATTGCAGATAGCACGCTGGATACAGCTGGTACTGCAACAAGTGCGCTTACTGCCGGCCAAGTGGCTCTAGTAAGTGATCAAACTTGGGCATCAGTAGCATTACCTGGAGCACCTGCTGCAGGATCACTTGCTTATGTAGTTCAAGGATCATTTTACACTAAAGATACTATTGGGAATAACCCAGGTAACGGAGGGTACAAAGAATCTGTAAAATCTAAAGGTATTAACCCAAGATACATTACAAGATTATGGCAAGCAAATTGCCTTACTGCATCTCAAGCAACAGCTAGTCTTTCATTGGCTTCTGATTGTGCACCATGTGGTAAAACACAATTTATGAGAATTGATGTAAAGGGATCTCCTGCATTAAGATTCTTAAATCACAATGCATATGTAATTGCTGACTCAGCTAATGTATGTTGTATTGATGGACAAGACTTTATTGATCCTACAGTAGTTGTAGGTGCTATGTCTGAAATGGCTCTTGCAGATCCTTTAATTAAACCATTTGTTGCTGAAGGTAACTTAATGGGTGTTGAGACTGCAACTCTATCTGGTGGTGTAGGTTATTCTGTTACTACTGGAGCTGCTAGTGCTACTACTACTGTTTCTCCTGCTGGAGGGACTGGAGCTGCAATTAACATTTTAACTGTAAGTGGAACTGGAGTAATTTTAACATTTAGTTTTGCTTCTGCTGGTAAAGGTTATGCTGTTGGTGATGTATTAACTGTTGTTCAATCAGGTTCTACAACTGATGCTACTTTGACTGTTACTGCTGTAACTGCTGGTGGTGTAATTACTAATTCAACTACTGCTGCTGGTGTAGTGACGCAAGGTGTATACACTATTGCTCAAGCACAAGGTAAAGCTGCATCTGGAAACTATGTTCCTTCTACTGATCCTAATGGAGCTGTTAAAGTAACTGCTACAGTTGAATTTGTAGGAGCTTATGTTGACACAGTATTTGGCAACTGTTCTTTTGATACGAGAGATCATTATAATGCGGAACCTGTTGAGATTATTGTTTCTCAATTAGATGAAACTGGTAATCCATGTAATGACTGTGGTGTTGCTACAAGAACTCCAGGTTCAATGCAACAAACTCAAGGTGAAGAAGTAATTAGAGAGTTAATTATGTCTGAAAGATACCGTCAATCTCCTTATAACCAAGGAAATGCTGATAGTGCAAGGTTTAGAGAAATTGAAATGTCTGATGAGTTATTATCTGCTGTAGATAGAACAGCTACTTATAAAGCTTATTATATTCAGCACTCTGTACCTAGATTTAATAATCCATCTGGAGTTTTTGATAATGATCAGTACATATATAAGATTTATGTAAAATGTTCTGATGCTGCTGCTCAAACTCAAGTTGAGAAGTTAATGAATGCTTTATCTGCATGGGCAACTTCAACAGGTAATGCTGTTCCAGTTGAAGTAAATGCTTATTGGTAGTATTTACATTATATAGTTTTTATATTAGAGCAGAAGGTAAATCTTCTGCTCTTTTTATTTTATATTCTATTTAATTTTTGTATATTATCTATATAGCAAAAGCAATATAGAATATGGCCAGTAAACATATATTAAGTTTAGAAATACCTACAGTTTCAAACTGTGATCTATTATGTATTAAAGATACAAGTCAATACAGCAGTGAGCTTGCCGTTGACTGTGAGGAGTTATTGATTACTCTTCCTGGGTTTAGTGTACCTGTTCTTATAGATGTAGATAAAAGTTTTGACATGTGTTTAACAGCATGTACACTATCATTACAAAAAGAAAATTGCGGTACAGTTCAAGATAAGATTCCTGATGGAATATATATTATAAAGTATAGCGTTTCACCAAATTCTAAAGTATATGTAGAGTATAATCATTTAAGAGTTACAAGACTTTTAACAACTTATTATGAAGTACTGTGCGATTTAGAAGTTCAAGCCTGCCAGCCTAATTCAGAGAAGCAAGCATTACTTGCTGAGATGAGTTATATAAAAACTATTATTGACGCTGCTATTGCAAATGTAGAATATTGTCAATCATCAGCACACGGTATGCAATTATATAACTATGCAAAAACAAGATTAAATAAAATATCATGTCCATCAGGTAACTGTGGATCAAGTTCAACATATTTAGTATAAACCAAATATTATGTCAAACTGTGCATATTGCAATAAAAAATTTACATGTGGGTGTCAAAAAGTTTCATTAGGTAATGGAGTAGTAATTTGTAAAGCATGTAAAACCAAGAATAATAATCTAAATCAAAATTTAGCAAAACAAAAAATAAAAGATTTAGTAAATAGACAACATGGCTAAAGCAATAAGATCATATTCTAATGAAGAACAAGTAAAAGAATTAGCTCTACTTAAAAGAATTAAGGTAGAGCAAACTTTTGCTCAACAAGTATATATAAACTTTCAGTCTGTTAGATTTGGGATAGGATCTTGCTGTTATACAGATATAGAACAAGCTGTATTACGAAAGAATATATGTGATTGGCAAAATGCAGCAAGTTTTAAAGTTGTTGTTGCTACAGATACAGCTGGTGTATTTGTTGAACCTTTGGCAAAAGTTAACTTAAAAGCAAGCGTAAGTTGTCCAGAGACACCTACTAGTGTTTGTACAATTTTAGACTTAGAGGATATTATAGCTGATACAGGAACTTACTCACAATGTTTTGAGCAAGCATCAGATACTTGGACTATAACGCATAATTTAGGATCATATCCTTCTGTTACTGTAGTAGACAGTGCAAATACAGTTGTAGTAGGTAATGTGGATTATGTAAATTCACAGCAATTAGTTGTAACATTTAATGCATCATTCTCAGGATGTGCATTTTTAAATTAATAATAAGTAAAATATAAAGGTAATGGCAGTAAGATATTTAACTGGTCTAAATGTATCCGGAAACATAAATTTAAACAGCAATCAATTACAGAATGTAGTTATTCAACCTCTTGGTGCTGATCCTTCGGGAATTGCAGGTAAAATATATTATAACTCTGGTACTAATAAACTTAGGCTGTACGATGGTACAAATTGGGTAGATTTATCAACAGGTTCAAGTTCAAATACTACATATGATTTATCAGGTATTGGTTCAACAAATGGAACAGCAGGTGTAAGACTTGCAGGATCAGATGCAACTAATGATGATGTATTAATTGTAGGAGCAGGTACAGTAGGAGTAACAAGAAGTGGTAATACACTTACAGTTACAGGTACTGACTCAGCAGCTGGTACAGTAACTAGTGTATCTGGTGGAACTGGTATAACAATTACAGGTTCTGCATCTGTAACGCCAACTGTTAATATTGACTATACTGGAACAGATAATATTATACTAGCAGCATCTGACGGAACAGCTATAACATTAGTAGCAACTGATAAAATTTTATTTAATGATGCTACAGATAATAGTGCTAAATTTGCAAATTTATCTCAAGTAGCAACTTATATTAATGCAGGTGCAGGTACTGTAACAAGTGTAGACGGATCTGGTGGAAGTACTGGATTGACATTAACTGGTGGAGCTATAACAACAAGTGGTACATTAACTTTAGGTGGAACACTAGCAACAGGTTCTGGTGGTACTGGTTTAACAAGTTATACAACAGGAGATATATTATATGCTTCTAATAGTACAACACTAGCTAAATTACCTATTGGTTCAACAGGACAAGTATTAAAAGTAGCATCAGGAATACCATCATGGGCAGCAGATACAAACACCGGTCTTACAAGTGTTGGTATTACTGAAACTGGCAATGCTCTTTCAATTACTAATTCACCTCTTACATCAAATGGAAACATTAATATTGCTGGTGCAGGTACTGCCTCACAAGTAATTTTAGGTAACTTAACATTAGCTACTTTACCTGTAGATACCACATACACATTACCTGTTTCAGCAGGTACTGCTAACTCAGCTATTATAACTTTAGACGCAAGTACAGGAACTGATAGTACAGTTACTTTTAATGGTACTACAAATGAAATTCAAGTTACAGAATCGGTTGGTAACAACGGAAGTATTACTATTGGATTACCTGATGATGTAACTATTACTTCTGATTTAATAGTTGGTGATAACCTTACACTTACTGGTGGTAATTTAGATGTAACAGGAACAGGATCATTTACAGGGGAAGTAACAGTCCCAACTGCAACAGCAAATACTAGTGCTATAAATTTAGCTCAAGCAAATTTACTTATTGCAGGAGTAGGTATTTTCCAAGGATCATATAATGCCTCAACAAACTCTCCAGTTTTATCTGGTACAAGTAACGTAGCTCTTAATTTAGGAGATTACTTTGTAGTATCAGTTGCAGGAAATAACGGAGGATATTTCCCAAACTTAGAACCTGGTGATTTTATATTTGCAAATGCAGATATATCTGCATCATCAAGTCCAGCAGTTTCAGCATATACAGTTGTACAGGCGGATGCTAACATTGCAGGTGAAGGTGCTTCAGATGGTGCTACTCAAAAAGGTGTAGCTGGTTTTGATTCGGCTAACTTTGATGTAAGTGTAAATGGTTGGGTTCAGTTGAGTAGCAACCTTAGTTTTGCAGGTACATATCCATCAACTACAACAAATACTTGGACTGTTGCTCATGGTTTAGGTACAAGAGATGTAATGGTACAAGTATATGAAATATCAACTGGTGATACAGTTTATGTTGATGTAACAAGAGCAGCAACTTCACCGTTTGCTTTAGCATTATCTACATCAACAAGTCAAGCTGCTAACACATTAAGGGTATTAGTAACTAAAGTAGGATAATAATATAACTAAAGTATGATAATTTTTAATATGTTTTTATACCTTTAAAATTAAAATATAAAATTATGGCAACAGTTTTTAACTGGGATTGCAAGACAGTAGATGCATACCCATTAGTAGGAGAAGATTCAGATGTAGTATACAACGTACACTGGATAGTAACGGGTGTATCAGACCAACTAGACCCACAGGGTAATCCCTATCAGGCTAGGAGTATTGGTACTCAGGCGTTAAGCACGGATGACATTACAGACTTTATTCCCTTTGAGGACTTGACAAACGAAATTGTTGTTGAGTGGACTAAGGGTGCAATGGGGGAGTTTGATGTTACTTCTGTAGAGAACGGTATACAGAATAGTATTGATCTTCAAATAACTCCAGTATCAGTGACACTTACTGTGGGTGGAGAACCAGAGGAGGAGATATAATACCAACCTATAAAATATAATACAATTTAATACCCTATGGCAATTAGATTTTTAAACAGTCAGTCTATTGATGGAGAGCTTACGGTAACAGGAAACGTAGGTATAGGAACTACGAGTCCAGGTGCAGCCCTTACTGTTGGAGACTCGACTTCTACTGGAAATCATATTTTAGTTGAGGGTAGCTCTTCAGATAATACATATACAGTTTTTGAAGGTAAAAGAAAATACCCTAAACTTATATTAAACGATACTATCGGTTCATCATTTTCACTTTGGAATTTAGGCAATACATTAAGATTTGGAACTAACGTTGGTTCTGCTACAAACGCAGCTTGGTATACTAAATCAGGTAATGCAGCAGATGTTATATTTAATGGTAACGTAGGTATAGGAACTGCGAGTCCATCATTATCTTATGGTGGAAAAGGTTTACAGATTCAGAATACAGATACTGCTGGGTTGCGCCTTACTGACACAACTGGTTCTGACTTTGATATATCTGCTAGGTCTGGTGATGTTCTTTTATATGAAGGAAATGGAAACCCTATTAGAATTGGCGTTGGTGGTAATGAAAAAATGAGAATTACTAACGATGGTCGTGTAGGTATAGGAACTACTAGTCCAGATAGTGAATTGCATATTGCAAGTGGAAACCCTGTATTAACATTGCAGGATACAAATTCAAACGATCCAAATGCTGTAAAAATAGAATTTACTGATCAAATTGATGATGTACATGCAGAAATTGGATTGACGGCTGGAAATTCAGGTGCTTTAAATATTAAAAATAATTACAAGCCTATTGATTTTTATACTGGAACGTCAGGTACTTCAACCCTAGCAATGCAGATTGATGATAATGGGTTTGTTGGTATTGGAATTACGAATCCTACTGCCACACTTCATGTAAATGGTGGCTTAAGGGTTGCCACAGTAACTGAAGCGACAACATATGTAGGAGATAAGTTTTTAGTTTCTGACGCTGAAAATGTTAAGTATGTAGATGCAGTACAGTTAGCTAGTCTTATTGACCCGTATATTACTGTCGGGGGAATTACAACCGCAAACGGAGGTACGTACATAACTACTACAAACTCAACAGGCCCTACGGTTACAATAAACCACGATAATACAACTAGAACTGATACTTTAGTTGGATCTTCTCCAGCATATAGTTTTATAGCAGTCGAAACTATAGATACCAATGCAACTGGACACATTACTGGGGTCAACAGAAAAAGTTTTAATGTACCTATTCCAATATCTTATAATTGGAGATTACAAGGAGATACTGGACTTGCTACTTTTATATCAAGTGGTGCTACTGTAGACATAGCTGGGGGGACTGGAATATCTACCGCTGGGGGATCTACCACTTTGACAGTAAACCTTGATGATACTGCGGTAACTGCAGGTGCTTATACATCAGCTAACATTACAATAGATGCACAGGGTAGAATAACTGCTGCTGCTAATGGTAGCGGAGGAGGAGGTAAGTTCGTAGATGGTACAGACACTAACGATGCAGTATACACCACAGGTAACGTAGGAATAGGAACTACGAGTCCTAATTCTAGGTTGGAAGTTTCTGACACCTTTCCTGTGCTGAGACTAACAAATGAATCTGTCACTTCTACAATAGGAGACGTTGTTTCTTCTATTGAGTTCTATAACTCAGACACTTCAGGTAATTATCCTGCTGTAGGGGCAGCTATTAAGTCAATAAATGAGTCTACTTTTGGAAACGCTAATGCTTTAGGATTCTTTACTAATTCAGATTCTGCCAGTGAGACTGAATATATGAGGATTACATCTTCAGGATTAGTAGGTATAGGGACTACGAGTCCATCAGAAAAATTACACGTCAGTGGAAACGCTACGGTTACAGGTAGCTTATTCGTAGGTCCTCAAATTACTGCAAGAGCTGCCACAACACAATCATCTATATTAAATTTAGGACAAGACAGAACAGGAGATGGTTATTCTTATATAGACCTGATAGGAGATGCTACTTATTCAGATTATGGACTTAGAATTATTAGAAATAATACAGGAGCTAACACAACTAGTGCAATTCAACACAGAGGGACAGGTGAATTTAATTTAAAGGCTACAGAAGCTGCACCTATTACCTTTGGAACTACTAATACAGAAAAGATGCGTATTGCCGCAGACGGCAACGTAGGTATAGGAACTACTAATCCTGCACACGAACTCGATGTGCAAGCCACTACCGATCCTTCTATTAGAGTACGTTCTACAGGTACAGGAACTTCAGACGATGCATTGATAAGATTACAAACTGCAGGGTCAACTACTGCAAGTAATTACATATTTTTTGGAGATAGTGTTGATGCTGATGCTGGGTGGATTAGATATCGTCATTCTGAAGATTCTATGCAGTTTCGTGTGAACGCAGCTGAACGAATGCGTATTGCATCAACAGGCAACGTAGGTATAGGAACTACGAGTCCAAGTTCAGAATTGGAAATAGTAGGATCAGTATTAGTTTCAGATGATGGCTCAGATGATTTTGTAAAGCAAAGCGTAAGTGGTACTACATCCACTTTAGCATTTGGAAATACTGAAGCAAGTGGAGGAGTTGCTAAATGGCAGTATAACCGAAGTAATGGTAGCTTTTCTGGATTTGTAGGTACTGCAGCAGCCACAGAGTTTATGACTATTAAACCCTCTGGTGATGTAGGTATAGGCAATACTAATCCCATAGCTAAGTTATATGTAGATGGTGGTGCATTAGGAGGTACCGCAGGAGATGATGTTGCTTTGCTTAGTTTAAAAACTACTAATACCAACACTGATACCTTACAATTTACATCCGAGAGATTAACTACAGGAACAAATTTTTTAAGTGCAGCACAAAGAATACAGAGAAAGGTAGATAGCACCTTAATGGGGTATATTCAGTTTGGAGCACATACTGATGATCTAATTACGTTTGGTGAGGGTAGTACTGAACGAATGCGTATTGATGGGGATGGTAATGTAGGTATAGGAACAACGAGTCCTGGACACCTACTTGATGTACAAGGCACTTCCGATCCTTCTATTAGGGTAAAATCTACAAGTACAGCAGGTACAGCTGATGCTATACTAAGACTAGAGATTGGAGGAACTACTGCAGCTAGTATGATTGTATTTGGGGATTCCGCATCTAGTTCTGCAAGTGATATTAGATATTCACATGCTAACGATAGTATGGATTTTGATATTTTAGGTTCTACCAAGATGCGTATAGAATCATCTGGAAATGTGGGTATAGGTATAACAAGTCCATCACAAAAACTTCACGTAAGTGGTAACGCTAGAATAACAGGTGCTTACTATGATTCAAATAATCTACCTGGTACATCAGGACAAATATTGTCATCTACCGCAACAGGTACATCTTGGATATCAGGCGGTGGTGGTGGTGCTACAAGTTTAAATGGATTAAGCGATGTATTAATAGACGGCTCATCTTCTTATCTTGTTAATGTACCAACTACATTAAGCGGCAATCCAGCAGACAATTTAGTGATTGGAAATGATGCTGGAAATTCATTAACGACTGGTCAAAGAAATGTTTTCTTGGGGTCAGGTGCTGGAGAAAGTGCTACTAATTCAAGCTATGGAGTAATGATAGGGTGGAATGCTGGAGCAAGTACTATTGGTAATAGTTCTTCGGTTATTATTGGAGATCGTGCTGCAACTGTTTCTACTGGTATGGCTGGTGGTATAGCAATTGGCGGCAGAGCATTATATAATATGTCTGGATATTCTGGACAAGAATCTACAGTAGTAGGTTATCAAGCTTGTTATTATACTACAGTAAATAATAATCACACTGCATTCGGTGCCAAAGCTTTAAATAGGCAAACTAATGGATCATTAAATACTGCAATTGGCTATAGATCTTTATTTACTGGAACTAGTTTTACAGACAATGTAGCTTTAGGTTTCTATTCTGGTTATAATGTAACTGGGAGCGGCAATACCTTAATTGGAACTAATAGCGGAAATACTGGTACAAATAATCTAACATCTGGATCTAACAATACATTAATAGGAAATGATTCAGCGGCAAGTTCAGCGACTGTAAGTAATGAGTTTACACTTGGTAATTCAAGCATAAGTACTCTAAGGTGTGCAGTTACATCTATTACATCATTATCTGATGAAAGAGATAAGGCAGAAATAAAAGATCTAACATATGGATTAGATTTCATTGATAGTCTACAGCCAAGAGAGTTTGTATGGAATAATCGCCCTGAGATTAAATTAGAACAAGTTAAAGACGAAAATGGGAATGAGGTATTTGATGAAAATGAAGAGCCAGTTTATGAAGAAGTACAATTTCATTCTAGTAATAAGGGCAAAAAAGATTTTGGATTTGTAGCACAAGAGGTGCAAGAATTAGATGATGATACATTAAGGCTTATATACAATTCAAATCCAGATAAGCTAGAAATGAGTTATGGCAAACTTGTTCCTATATTAGTGAAGGCAATACAAGAATTAAAGGCAGAAATAGAAGCATTAAGATAATTTTTTTTTATTATATTTACATTAGTATTAATTAAAACTAACATAACATGTCAAAAAAAGCTAAAAAAATTACAGCTAAAGAATTAGCTGAAGTTAAGGAACTTCAAAATAACATTAACACATTACTTATGAATATTGGTAATGCTGAACTAGTTAAAAATCAACTTGTTTCTAAACATGCGGAGTTACAAACAGATTGGTCTGCTATTAGCAAATTACTAGAAGACAAGTATGGTTCTGTAAATATTAGCTTGGAAGATGGTGTAATATCTCCATTAAAGGAAGAAGCTTCTTTAGAAAAGGTTTAATAGTTATTTTTATAAGTGCTTGCAATTTTTTTTAAAACACGGTATTAACTTGCTTGGTTTTAATTTTTTTTGTATATTATAAGTGTATAGTTTGTAATAGAACTATGCATTATATTAAAATAAAGCATTTATGATTCCAACAAATTCAAGTGCCACCACAAATGGATGTGATAATATATCTTCTAATTGTGTAATATGGCAAGGCCCTGATATTTCTTGTATAGATTTATGTAACGGTGATACAATCTCTGAGGTAGTATTTAAATTAGCAACTGAAGTTTGTAGTTTAATAACAAATGGTGTTTCTGCAAATCCAAGCCTAACAGGTCTGGACTTAACATGTTTAAACATTAGAGGTGTAACACCAACTGAACTAGTTCCTGTTCTTCAGGCAATGATAGTTCAGATATGTAATAATTCAACTACAACAGGAACTCCAGTTCCTACTGCAGCAGATCTTCTTACATTACCAACTTGCTTACAATATACTGATTCAAACGGTAATCCTGTTACTCAAGTTTATTTAGAACAGTATGCTATATTAACTGCACAAAAAGTATGTAGTAATCTTGAAAGGATTATAGTTATTGAAGCTTCAATAGCTACGATTAATACTAGACTGAACACTATTGAAGCTTGTGTATTTCCAGGAGGGGTATGTGCTGTAGGAAGTTCAAGTGAAGTGCAGATTATACCAACTTGCGTTAGTAATGTTGGTCAGCTAACAAATGTATCTGTTGTTGTATCTGCTTTAGAAATTGCATTTTGTGCTTTACAAACTGCTGTAGGAACACCTAGTTTAATTAATAATGCAATATCACAATCAGTTATTACTGGTTCTTATGCAACATTAACATCATCAAATGTAACATATAGTGGAATAGCAGGATGGAATAATACACCTACTACATTAGCACAATCAGTTCAGAATGCTTGGGTTGTTATAGATGATTTATACACATCAATATCAAGTATACAGTCAACTTGTTGTCCTACAGGATGTGATTCTGTTATATTTAATTATCTATCATCTGGTGTTGTTAATTCAACAGGTGTTATAGAAGGTATACTTTTTGACTTTACAAATTCTGTAATACCATCAGGTTATTTAGATACTACAGATCATTCAATTATAACGTTAACAGATGCTGATGGAAGTTCTGTAACTACAACATTTAGCGTAGCTAACTTACAGAACTCAGGTTCTGGTTTAACAGTTAGTACTGGAACTTTAAATACTTTCCAAAACATTAGCATTACAGTAGACTTTTCAGTAACTGATGCTATAGATACATGTGAGTCAATACAAAGCAGTGTTGTAAATGGTTTAATAACATGTCCTACAATGCTATTAACTGGAATAACAACAACAGGTGTAACAGTAAACTTTACTAACGTATTGGGTATAACTGCTGTATATACAATAGATATACTAGATGGATCTACTGTTGTAGATACATTTGTAATTAATTCACCTAATGCTTCACCATCTCATTCATTTACAGGGTTAAGTCCTAATACAAATTATATAGCCAGACTTACTGTAGCAATTGGTGGAGTAACAAAAGTATGTACAAATACTGCTGCCTTTCAAACAGTAAGTAACGCTTTACCTTGTACAAATGGTATGGATGTAGTATTTGTACTTGATTACACTCAAAGTATGAGTGGTGAGATTACAACAATTCAAAATGATATTCCTGGATTAGTTGCAGGTATAGTAACTTCTTCTGGTTCTAATGATTATAGATTAGCATTGGTTACTGCAGATGAGTCTGGTTCAGTTACACCAGATTATGGAAGTTGTATAGATTATACTGACTTACCTTTAAATCAAAGATTATCTTTATTAGGAACAGATAATAATTATATATATACTACTTTCTGGGAAATATTCCAAAATAATAACTCATCAAGTTTTACAACAGCATTAAATTTATTAAATGGTGGAGTAGATACTACATGTATAAACATTGGAGATGGTAATGGAGTGGCTGAACCAACAGACTATGCTGCTCAATTAGCTGTAGCAGGCGGTTCTGTTCCAGGTGCGTTTAGAGCTAATGCAGCTAAATATGTAGTTATTATTACAGATCAATTACCAGGAGGTATATCAGATAGTTTTAACGCTGTAACATGGGCTGGTATTCAGAATATGATAGCTTATGCAAATACTAACGGAATTAAGTATGTTATATGTGGGGTAGGATCAACTTTAGGTGCAACTATAAATGGTGTTTACATTCAACCTTGGATAGAATTAGCTCAGCAAACAGGTGGTGCTACTACTACTTCTTACTTACCTACAACAATAAGTAGTGTAATAACAGGAACTTGTTAATAAAATAAAAATATAAAAAATGGCATGTAATTGTACAAAATGTAGTAAAAAGTGTAGTTGCGCTGATACAGCAATAACTAATGCATGTACTTACACTGATTGTAGTGTAGGAAGTGAAAGATGCGATGATGTGCAATGTGCATCATGCGTTAGCTATTGTGGTACTTCCTTTCAAATTGGTGATAGCGGTAGTCAAATAGTTATAACTTCTGGTGAAAGATTAGATTCTATTATTCAAAAGTTTTCTATGATTCTATCAAATGGATTAGGTGCTTGTACATCAAATGATCTACAGCATGATCCTTATAATGTTTATGCAGGTACAGTTACAAGTAGTACTATTTCAGTTATTTGGAGTGGTATATGGAGTAATAGTACTGGATTAAATATATATTATGATACTCAAGTTACACCATCAGGTTGGACTCTTGCAAATGCAACTCCAATTGTAACTACTGTAAGTAACTATACTATAACAAATTTAGTAGCTAGTACAGCTTATAAAATAAAAGTTGTTGATAATGGCAACAGTGCTGCATGTAAACCAATAGAGATTTTAATTTCTACACCAGCAGCATAAAAAAATACAACAGGTGGTGGTTTGTTGGTTTTCTACTACAAACGTTGGAAGAGGCTGGATTTATTCAGTCTCTTTTTTTTCTTATATTTACAAGGAACTTAACTAATATATAATGTATAACTTAAAAAAACAAGTTAAAGAAACTTTAAAATGGAAAAAGAACTCTTTATACTGTGCAGCTAAATTAGGAATTTTAGAATCTGAATATTTAAAACTTAAAAAAGAAATACTTACAGAAAGAAAAGCAGATAAAAAAAAGAACAAGTTATTATCAAATATATCTAAAGATATAGATGTTACGGAGTCAATTGATCTTGATAAAGGAACAGGTAAAATATCAGGTACATTTAATCATGAACCTAAAAGTGCAGAAGAAATAATAAAGTTATTAAAGATTAATACAGATATATGGAGATTGTCTCAATACTGGAATAAACAAATGGGCAATCACTGGCGGGTTTCTGCTTTAATATCTCAAGTTAAAAATCCAGAGCAAACTCTATTTAAAGATTTACTAGAGAATTGGAATCCTAAAGTATATAAAATACCTAAAGTAAACTTAAATACTATTAAATCAGATAATCCTGTGTGTGGTGTTATATCACTGCAAGATATTCATTTTGGTAAAGAAGGTAATGATACTATTGATAAGGACTTTGAGGATACAATTATATACTTAATGCAGAAGGCCATACCAGTTAATTATATAGAAAGAATGTATTTTGTTGTAGGGGGTGATTTAATTAACATGGATACGTTTAATGGAGCAACTACTGGTGGTACTCCTTTAGATAACTGTATGAGCGCTACAGAAGCTTATACGCAAGCTTTTGATGCCATGCATTGGGCAATCAATTACATTAAAGCTCTATGTAAAGAATTAGTAATTGTATATGTTCCTGGAAATCATGACAGATTATCATCATATCACTTAGCTCATGCATTATCTAAGTCTATACAAAGTGATGAAATCATCTGGGATATCAAATATGAAGAGAGAAAAGTTCATGTTTGGCATGATAACTTTAATGCATTTGAGCATGGTGATAAACGAAGTAAGAATAATCCTTTAATATACGCTTCAGAATATCCAAAAGAATGGGGTTCTACTAAGAATAGAACATTGTTTAAAGGACATATACATACAGATAGAAAGGTAGAATATATGACCTCTAATGAAACAGCAGGTTTTATAGAGAAAACATTACCTAGTTTAGGTAAAGCAGATTATTATCATTATAGCAACAAGTATGTATGTAATAGAAGGTCTGGTAAATTAGAACTTCAACACCCTACTATGGGTAATATATGTGAATTAACTTATCAAGCCTTGTAAAGACCTCACTTTTATTTCATTAAGTGGGGTTTTTTTTGTAAATTATAAATGTAACTGTATGATAAATAATTTTAAGAAACCAAATCTAAAAGGCCCAAGATATAGGGCTAAAAGGCTTGGATTGTTAAATGCAAAAACAATTAAAGAATTTAAGGAAAAGAACCCTTTATATTCTGATATAGATAATAATAAATTAAAAAATATAATTAAAACATATAATGTTAGACTTTGGAAAGCTGTAATAGATAATAGAGATGGTGTTGAGTTGCCTGATTCTTTAGGGTATTTATTTATAGGAACATGCCCTTCATCAAAATTTAATACTAATTATTCTTTATCAAACCAATATGGTAAAGTTTTACAAAATAAAAATTGGGATACAGACGGTAATTTAGGTAAAATATTCTACACAAATTACTCAACTAAGTATAGGTTTAAAAATAGAGAGCTATGGGGATTTATAGCATGTAGAGACTTTAAAAGATCAGTGGCTAAGAGTTACCCTATAAACTGGACTAAATATCTAGTAATGAAAAATAAATATAAAGTTGCTCACTTATATGATGAGAATCCTGAAGACACTAAGAAAACATTAGAAAATTATAATGAATTTGAAAAATAAAAAACATGGCAACAATAGCAGACGCAGTATCTAGAATTAGAGGCCAAGTAAAAGCAGGAGTTCAAGATGCTTTTGTTACTGATAGATATATTTATAGCTTGATAGAAAAGTATGCTCAGTTTCTAATGAGAAGGCAGGACTATGCAAATAAGTTATTAAAGTTTAACTCAGTGTGGAAAACATTACCTTATGTTGAATTAATTGATGTAGATAAAGTTGAAGCTCACTGTGCTGGTATACAAAGCGGTTGTACAATTAAACGTACAAAACTAAGACTACCTTCAATGTTTGAAGGCTACTGGGGTCCACTAATTCGTACTATTAGTTCAATAGATGGATCACAAGAACTACAGGGAACTCAACCAGGTACGTATACCTCATTAACAAAAAGCACTTCTTTTAGATATAACAAAACATTATATTTCTGGTGGTTAGATGGATATATTTATTGTCCAAATATTGCATGGGACGCAATTAAAGTTGAAGGTGTATTTGATTCAGACATAACTAAATGGGATTGTGATACAGAAAATGATTGCACTCCTAGATATAATCAAGAAATTTATATACCAGAAGCATTGTTTGCAGAAATAGAAAATCAAGTTATTGCTACTATGTCAGGCACATTACAGATACCATCTGAAGATTCAGACAATAAACGTAACATAGCAAGAACTTAAAAATTATAACAATGGGAGTATCACAAAAATATAGAACATTTAGCCAATTAATGGAAGACGTATCTATTGATTTTTCTACTTATGCGTTAGAAGGAATGATAGAACCTGCTCAATTGATTAAAGTTGCACAAAGAGTAAACTATGATTTAGGGTTACGTATTCATAGAACTAAGGAAGTAGTTATAGATATAGAGCATGGTAGAGGTCAGATGCCTATGGATTTTCAATATTTAAATTATGCATTTAGATGCGGTGAATATAAGATTAATAGTTCTATGCCGTCAGGTACACATATAGAAACATTTAATGATGTACCATATGTTCCAGCACCCGGAGATACAGCACCATGTGAAGATGGAGTAGCATGTAAGAGCGTATGTGTTGTTAAAACATGTGATGATAAAAATGAATATCAATTAGTTCAAAGGATTGGTCCTAGTCAATTTAGAACTTTTACAAGCTGGACTGAATTAAGAATAAAAGATGTAAATGATAAAGTGTGTTATTGTCCCAGCTTAGGTGCTCAAGCATTAGATATAGCTGAGATTAAAGATAATTTTTTGGTGACTACATTTAGAACAGGTAAAGTTTATTTGAGTTATCAGGGTGCTATGGAAAATGCTCAAGGTGACTTATTAGTTTTAGATCAACCATATTGCAATGAATATTATGAATATGCAATAAAGCAAAGGATACTAGAAAATATGATCTGGAATGGAGAAAATGTATCTCAGCAACTACAGCTAGTAGAATCTAGATTAAGAGGAGCAAGAAATAATGCTTTAGGTTTTGTTAATACACCTAACTTCCAAGAAATGAGAAAAGTTTGGAATATGAATAGAAGAGCTCAGTATCATAATTACTATAATATGTTTTTAAGTTATGCTCCTGCAAATCCTAGATTAGCTACAGCACCAACTTTATCATCAAGTTCATCAGCATCATGCCCAACTTGTTAAAGAGATAATATACCATGGCTAAAAGTAGATCTTCTAAAAATACACAACCACAAGGATCATCTTCAGTAAACACAAATGGTTTTACTAAAGGTATGAATAAAGATGTTGCACCTTCATTTGAAGGGCCTCAATCTTGGTGGCATGCTCGTAATGCAGCAAATAACTCAGAAGATGGTGATCTAGGTATGATAGGTAATGAACCATCTAACTTGCAGTGTGGTGTTATTCCATATACTGTAATTGGAGCTATACATAGATATGCTGATGAATGGATAATATATTCTACAGATGATATTAATTCTGAGATAGGAAGGTTTGATGATAGTCAATGTAAGTATGAAACTATTGTAAATGATAAGTGCTTAAACTTTAATAGAAAGTTTTTAATAACCGGAGCAGCAAAAGAAAACTTTGATTGTACATGGCAGGTATACTGGGATGATGCTAATAATCCATCTCGTACTTTAAATATTGATAATGTACCATGGAATCAATTTCAAGTATCTGGTCCTGAAATTAATGGCTCTGATTGTGTAGAATATGAAGATGTAGTACCAAGAAGTTTAAACTGTGAAAAGATTAGACTTGCCCCATTGGTAGATACACCATGTATTGTACTATCTAAATCAGTTGACTCAGGTATAATTGCTAATGGAGCTTATCAAGCTTTTATAGCATATGTAGAAAATGAACAAAAAGTTACTGATTACATAGGTGTTTCAAATATACAAACCATATGGAGTCATCTTGGTACAAGTGGATCTTTAGATATTGAAGTTAGTAATTTAGATAAGGAATATGAATACTATGAACTTGTAATATTAAGAAGAAACCAAGGTCAAACTTCAGCTAAGAAGATAGGTATATACAGCGTTCAACAAAAAAATATAAACATTGATTTTATAGATGAGTCTTTAATTTCTGTTAATCTAGTAGAAATACCATTACGTAGTCCTGCTTATGAAAAGTCTGAATCAATGTTTGTTGTTAATGACTGGCTAATACGTCAAGGTCCTGTTGAGCAATTTGATTTTAATTATCAACCAATAGCAAATGAAATAAAAGTAAACTGGGTAACTAATTCTTTAAGCTCAACTTATTACTATAAAGGAGGTAATAAATTTAACTTTTTACGTGATGAGCAATATGCATTCTTTATAAGGTGGATATACAATACAGGTGAAAGGTCTTCTTCTTATCATATTCCAGGTAGAGCACCGGAACAGTTTACTACACCTCTAGGAGAAGAATATAGTGAAGACGAAATAATATATGGTGATAATGTATTAAGCCCAAATGGTGATCCGTTATTTAAAGTATATAACACAGCTTCAGTAGAAAATTTGCTTGGAAATACTGTACTTCCTGATGATAGTTTATTAACATCATCTGGTAAAATGGGTTATTGGGAATCAACAGAAAGATATCCAAATGAACCTGATATATGGGGTGACCTATGCGGAAAACCAATTAGACATCACAAAATGCCTTCTGAAGAGACAGGACCAACTCTTCATTTATCAAATACAGGCGGTGATAATATAAACATATTAGGTGTTCAATTTAAAAACATTGGCAGACCTAAGTTTAACGATGGAACTTATATACCTAACGTTGTAGGATATGAGATACTTAGAGGTTCTAGATTAGGTGCAAAGTCAATATTAGGAAAGGGTATATTTAGAAATATGCGTGAGTATACTATTCCTAATGGTGAGAATTTAATTGGTGGAAATGTACAAGGTTTATATCCTAATTATCCGTATAATGATTTAAGAGCTGATGTATATTTTCATGATGGTAATGCTAATTCAATTCATAGAACTGAGGGTTGTGATACTTATTCACAATCAATAACAAACTTTAAACCTTTAACAGGATATTCTAAAAGTGTATTTAGTTTTTCATCTCCTGATTTAATGTTTACTAAACCATTTCTGAATGCTTATGAAACAAGGATTTATGGAGAAGTAAGCGGTAATTCTAGTGGTTACTTTAAAGCATCAGAAGATCATCCTCAATTTAAATTACTAAGAAATGGAGCTGCAATAGTATCTTCTATTATTGGTGTTGGTTATGCTATGCATAAAGTATTAGGAACAAGAAGCAGAACTATAGAAGGTGCTAGAGGTAATTATCAAGCAAATGATTTTATTATAACTTTTGGTAGCGGTTTTTCGACAGGTGCTGGTTTAAACACTGCAGCAAATGCAGCTGGTGCGGGAGCTGCTATTACTGCACAGACAGCAGCTCAAATTATATTAGACGAATTACTTGATGATTTTATTGGTTTAGCTGATCTTTATGTAGGTGGTACAGGAACACAGGCAAAAGATATTATTACTGCTACAACTCAAACAGCACTGGGTGTTCTACCTGGTGTATTAGGAGGTACAACAACTATTACACAATCTAATGATTCATCAGAGTCATCATTACCATCGATTGTAAGACTATTTGTTGGTAGTGTATTGGCTAAAACTAATATTGCAATAGGTGGAGATGAGATATTAGAATTAATTTATAACTTAGTTAATAAATCTGATTTTGTATTTAAGTATAATTCTTATGGATTTTTTAATTCATTTGATAAAAATAACACGGGATTATTTAGAATTAAAAATACAGATTCAAATTACTTAGGTCAATCATTTCAGTCATTTGATAGCGGAAAATATAAAATCAATAATTTATTTAGACCATCTACTGTTGCTGTTTCTTTAAATAAAGATATTGCTGATCCATCTATAATTGATACATCAAGATTTACAATTGGTGGAGATGTTAATACAAATGGTATAACAGATGATTATGGTGATGATCTTTTAACTGACCCATCAACTAAACAAAAAAGAACTATATCAGCTTATTATGGCGCTCTTAAATTTAATTTTGATAACCAATATGGTCAGCTATCTGGTATAAAGCAAGTTCAAATGAGAGGTTGTGTTCAGCTTTTAGATGATACGAAACCTGATGAATATTTATATACTAGTGATCCAATATTTTCTGGTGATACTTTTGTATCTAGATATACTGAAAAAGTTATAATGCCAATATTTGCACAATATTTATTAGGACAACCTGATGAGTTTACTTATGATTACTCTCAACATGTTAATATACCTTATCCTAGATTTTGGCTAAACTCTCAAAAATTTGATATGAGTGTTTTGGCTAGTGAAATTTCAACTTTAACTTTTGCAGTTTCTAGTGAATTAGATGCTAAGTTTCCTAGTGATTTATTTTATTTAGATAGAGGGGAAAATAGTTGCGGTTCAGGTTTAGGTGCAATCTTTGGTACTAATGGTGATCCTAACCCTAAGTTTTCTATGAGATACGCATATATGTATTCTCATGTTAATGGTATATTAGACTTTTTTGTTGAGTCTGATATAAATTTAGATCAGAGAGATTGGGAAGATGAACCCAAAAAGAAAATATATAGTATATATGACAATAATGATATAGATGAACTTTTCCATGCTAAGATAGAAAAGGATGATAACTTTTATAAGTACGATGAGTCATTAAGTACAAGCAAGTTTCCTACACAACTATCTTCATTTGGTGAAATACAACCTTTAGACTATGACCCTTACACGGCAGAGTCTTGTTTTGTAAATTACCCTAAGAGACTAATATACTCTTTACAAGCTCAAGAGGAATCTAAAAGAGACTATTGGAGAGTGTTTTTAAATTTTAATTACAGAGATTTTAAAAATGAGGTTAGTGTTATTAAGCCAATTAATAAAAGTGGTGCTATAATATTCTTTCCTTATCTATCACCTCAAATGTTTCAAGGACTTGATACATTAAAAACACAATTAGATACTAAGCTAACAATTGGTGATGGTGGTTTATTTAGCCAACCATTTCAAAATATAGCTAATGCAGATATATCAAATGAATATGGTTCATGTGAAAGTCTAAGGGGTGTTATAAATACTCCATTAGGATTATTCTTTATATCACAACAACAAGGAAAAATATTTCAATATGCTGGTCAAGGTTTAAATCCGATATCTAATAATGGAATGAAATGGTGGTTTGCAAAATACTTACCATCAAAGTTTGTTAAACAATTTCCAGATGCTGAGCATTCTGTTTGGTCAGATAACCCAGTAAATGGTGTTGGCTGTCATGTTATATATGATTCAGTAGATGATATTGTATACTTCATGAAGAAAGATTATATATTAAAATCTGAATATATTGCTAATGCAATATTTACAGACAGTTTAAGTAAACCTGTATCTATTAAATTATTAAATGTATATACTCCTGTTGACATTGGTGATCCTTTATATTTTGATGATTGCTCATGGACTGTAAGTTATGATCCTAAATCAAAAGCTTGGATTTCTTTTCATGATTGGCATCCTGGTTTAGCTTTACCAAGCATTAATCATTTCTTTACAACTAATAGTTATACTGATTTAGATGCTCCTTATTGTCCTACTGGTTATACTTATAATTCTACAAATGGTTTATGTGAGTTAAACGTTAACGAAACAAGTTTATCAGAAGTAACAATAGATGATATTGCAGCTACAGTTACGGGAGGACCAGATGCGTGTTTAATTGATATTGTAGTGGCAATGGATACTTCTTTTTCTACGGGATCTGGTCCAGGTTCTGCTAGGGAAGCACAGCAGACTTGGTTAACTAGTTTTTTAAATGATTCTAATATAGTAAATTTAATGGCTGCTGATCAGTTACAAATTGGATTTGTATCTTGGGGTATTACAAGTGTAACATTTAATATGGATCCAGGTGCAGTTACAATGAGTAATACTGTAACAGAATCAGAAGTTAAAGATTTTTATGATGATAATTGGCTTAATAGTTCTGATACTGATATAGCATTAGGATTACAGGTTGGTAATACAGTAATTTCTGATGGTGCTAATTCTACATTGGGTGACAGAACAAGTAGTCCTTATTACAAGTCTATAATAATACTTGTTACTGATACTATAACAGCACCAGCTACAAATGTTGGTATACCATATACTTCAGTTGGTGATGGTACTGGCCCAAGTTATCAAGTTGTATATGCAATGTTTTGTGGTGCAACTAGTGTTGATCCACCTAATGCTAACATATTAGATTACATATCTAGATCTTCAGGACCAGTAAATGTTGATCCTTATCAATTTGGAATTAACGCATCTTTTCCTCCAACATTTGGATTAGCTGCAGATGCAATTTCTAATAGTGTATGCAATGACGTGTATTCATGCAGCTGTCCAACAGGCTATACTTTAGTTTATCCTGATTTAATTAATTCAACATATACGTTATCTTCAGGTACTTGTGATGACATTAATCCACCAATATGCAGAAGAGTTACTTGCGAATGTCCTACTTCTACAGTACCTAATATTCCAGTTGTAGAATCAGGTATATGCCCTGACACTGCACCTTTAATATTTCAAATAGGTAACCCAGACTTTGTACAACCGGATCCACGTAGGTGTAGCTATTCTGTTTATATTAGTACCCCTGCTAACTTTACATACGGTGGTATATGGAGGCATAATGTAAGATGTGACTCATTTGCAAATTATTACGGTAATGATTATCCTTGGGAAATAGATTTAATTTCAAATACAGGACAATCAGTAAATACAATAAGAAGCTTTGAATATCAACTTGAGACTTATGTATATAAAGGAGATCCTCAATATAATATGTGTGGTGGAGATAAATGGGAAGATTTAGATTTTAACTTTGATGAATCTATCATATATAACAATGATCAGGTATCAGGTTTATTATTACTTAATAAGCAACCTGCAAATGAACCTTGGAAAAACTTAAATTATCCAATTATTAATTTTAATAATATTGATATACTAGTTTCTAAAGTTGAACATAAATTTAGATTTAATCAGTTTTGGGATATAACAAACGATAGAGGTGAATTTACTAATGCAGAGCAGCCTATATTTAATACTCAATCTAATGGTTACATAAGACCTTTAAATGAAATAAATCTTAACTATCAAAAGAATGCTACTCAACGTAAGAAGTTTAGACATTATTCTAATAACTTAATTTTACGTAGAAATGTATCAGGATCTAGAAAGATGTTATTAAGATTGAATAATACTAAACTTTTACTATCACAGAGATAATGGAGAATAAAAAAAGCATAGGATTACCTGGTGGACCAAATGAGTTTTTAAAAGACATAACTCAGTACATATCTATAGAAGGGTACAAGCGGTATAGTAAAGATATAAACAATCCGGTTAATATCATTGAGTCAGGTTCAATAACAATGGAGGATGTAGATTTCCCTGTTATGGGGACTGATAACTTAGGTAACAGTCAGATGATGATGCCTGGTAATAATTATCAGTTTCCAGGAGATAGGGTGTTTGAAGTACCTATGGCACAGACAGGTTATGAAGTTCCAAAAAGAAATGGTGTTAGACTAAACTACGATGATCAAGGTAAAGTAATTGGTGAGTCTTCTCATATAATGAAAACCGAAACTGATGGAAAAGGAAATTGGTTTTCTTTCCCCACATTATTTCAAGATGAAGATGGTACTTGGGATACTACTTATGAAAAACAAATCCAGTTAAATGAAAAAAACTGGATGCCAGCTTATAAAGAAGCACAGAGAAGGGGAGAAGTTATTGAGTTCGGTACAGATAAAGAAGCTGCTATTAAATTTGGAGAAGGTTCTTGGAAACCTAAAATGAAACGTGGTGGAGGTTTATTAGATAAAACTATGGAATGCAATAACTGTGGTTGGTCATGGAAAGCTGCAGATGGTGGAGCTGATGTATCTACATGTCATAAGTGCGGTGGTAGTGCATTACCTAAAGCTCAAGATGGTAAAGAAGCTACAGCTAATACGTTTGGTAATATGGCACATAATCTAATAGATTATTTTACTCCTATAGATAATTCAAATCCAAATAGAGTAATAAGCAATTATAAACCCAGCATAAGTAAAGATAAAGCAGCAAAATACTACACATATAAAGGACTTATGGATGATGTAGTTAATAACCTTACTGATCAGAAAACCATAGATAGAATAAATTCTACTATAAGCAACCTAAAGCAAAAAGCTCCGTCTGAAAAATACCTTGTTGAAAAAATAGGTATAAACAGTAATACAAAAGTTAATCCTAGTTTTGAAAGTCTTTATAATTATTTTAAAAACGTAAGAAAAATAAATAAATCTCAACAGATGGGTTCTATAAACTTAGGACACTATAAAGTGGATGCAGGTGAAGATGAGAATGGTAAATATATAAGTATTTTTGATACATATGATTGGAACATTTTAGATAAATTTAAACCTAAAGGTTGGGAAATATACGACAGAGTATATGAGAAGGACTTTAAATACGGTAGTTCTGTACCTAAAGCTCAATTTGGTAGGGAAACTTATACTAGAGAAGAAAGTGTAGCAA
>Ga0209716_1000399_pt1 | contig 42370 bp, 37 predicted proteins | sample COGITO_mtgs_1205_FD_184811 | JGI IMG/M metagenome (GOLD analysis project Ga0209716, IMG submission 184811) | Pelagic marine microbial communities from North Sea - COGITO_mtgs_120531 (SPAdes) (version 2) | ecosystem: Environmental > Aquatic > Marine > Epipelagic ...
TTGAGAATCATTTAATTCAGCTGCATATTCTCTTTCTTTTTCTGTTGCTTCATTCATAGCTTGAGTTACATTTGCTTGTAAGTCAGCTGGTAAACTGTTCCAGAACTTTTGAGACATTACAACTAGGTAACCTAAATAACCATGGTTAGAAACAGTTAAGTATTTTTGAACTTCATGAAACTTTTTAGTGTAGATATTAGATATTGGATTTTCAGCTGCATCAATTACACCTTGTTGTAAACCTGAATAAACTTCAGAGAAAGCCATCATTTGTGGATTTGCTCCAACAGCATGGAATTGTGCTTCTAATACTTTTGAAGACATAATTCTAAATTTTTGTCCTTGTGCATCTGCTGGCATTCTTAAAGCATTTTTATTTGAAGATAATTGTTTGAATGCATTATCCCAGTAGTTTAAAGCAACAATACCTTTAGCAGTTACTTTATCTTTTAAAGCTTGTCCTACATCTCCATCTTGAACAGCATGTAAATGCTTTGCATCTCTAAATATAAATGGTAAATCAAATAAAGCTAATTGAGGTACAATTTTACCAAACTTAGAAAATGATGGTGCTGCCATTTGTACAGAATTTAATCTTAATGCTTTTAAAACAGCATTATCATTATATAACTGAGAAGATGGATAAACCTGAACATCAATTTTCCCTTTTGATAATTCTTCTAGTCTTTTTTCAAAGAAATCTGCTGCTTTACCTTTTGGTGTGTTTGCACTAACAACGTGAGAGAATTTCAACGTGTAATCTGCTGCCATTGATGAACTTGCTACTACTGCTGCTGCGATAGTTCCTAATAATAATTTTTTCATAATTATATCTCCTTAATTTTGATATGAAAAAATTATAGTCAAAAGTTATGTATGTATTATGTATTTTTACAAAAATTAAAAAACTTTTTATGTATTAAATCAATATAAGTTTTATATTTAATATAATAAGTAAAGAAAAAAATAAGTTTAAAATATATTCACAAATTATTTCTTTTATAAAAATTCACTAAGTTACTTATTAGTTATGTGTTAGTGATATTTTAGCTTTAATTATTATATATTTTATAGACAGTAACTGCTATTGATTTTAACCATATTTTAAAGAAATTTAAAGTATATTATTGCACTTTACTATGGAATATATAAAGATTTAAAATAAAGGAAAATGATGGGTTGTAATTTAGACTTACTAACTTCTTTTAAAGATAACTGTGGATTTGGTCTTGTTGCTGATATGCAAAACAGACAAAGCCATAAGAATTTAGAAGATGCAATAACTTCACTAGAAAGAATGATGCACAGAGGTGCAGTAGCCGCGGATGGTAAAACTGGAGATGGTTCTGGTTTATTACTATCTATTCCAGAATATTTTATGAGAAAAATAGCAACTAAAGAAGGCGTGGATTTACCTGAAACTTATGGTATTGCTATGATCTTTGCTAAAGACTTATCTGATATTGATACATTTGAAGAGTTTTGTGAATCAAATGATTTAAAAGTTGTATTAAGAAGAACAGTTCCAGTTGATACTGATGCTTTAGGTGCTCAAGCATTAGCTTCTTTACCAAATATTATTCAAGTATTTGTTGTACCAAATACTTTAATGTCATCAAAAAGATTTGATGCAATGCTTTACTTAACAAGAAAAGAATGTGAGCATAAATTAATAGATAAAAAAGATTTTTATATTCCGACTTTTTCATCTAAAGTAATTGCTTATAAAGGTCTTATTATGCCTACGCATATTAAGCATTTTTATGTTGATTTAAGAGATGAAGACTTTAAAATTTCTTTTTCATTATTCCATCAAAGATTTTCAACAAATACATTACCTCAATGGAAACTAGCACAACCATTTAGAGCAATTGCTCACAATGGTGAGATTAACTCTGTTGAAGCGAATAGATTTAATGTTGAGATTAAATCTGAACAATTAAAATCAGAAATTTTTTCAGATGAAGAAATTGAAAGACTATTACCAATATTACAAGTAGGATCTTCAGATTCTGCTTCTTTAGATAATATGTTTGAATTTATGTTAGCAAATGGTGTTGACTTCTTTAAAGCAGCACGTTCATTAGTACCAGCACCTTGGCAAAATGCGCCGCATATGGATGCAGATTTAAGAGCATTTTATGAATACACTGCAACTGCAATGGAAGCATGGGATGGTCCTGCTGCTGTTTCTTTAACAGATGGAAGACATATTGGTTGTTTAATTGACAGAAATGGTTTAAGACCTTCTAAATATGTAATTACTAAAGATGATAAGTTATATATTACCTCTGAATATGGAACATTAAGTTTAGATGAAGATAATATTTTAGAGAGAGGAAGATTACAATCAGGAGAAATGATTGCACTTGATCTTAAACATGGAAAAGTATTAAAAGAAGATGATATTAATGATTATTTAAAATCATCTCAGTATTACTCAAAATGGTTAAATGAAGATATGGATTATATTCAAGAATATATTGAAGATTCTTTCTTGAATACTAGTGATTATATACTTGATGACTTAGAAAAGAAACAAAAATACTTTAATATTACTTATGAAGCAATTGATCAAATGATCGAGCCAATGGCTAATGATGGTAAAGAACCAGTTGGTTCTATGGGTGATGACACTCCTTTAGCATGTTTCTCACAGGTAAACAGAAACTTTACTGATTACTTTAAACAAAAATTTGCACAAGTAACTAATCCTCCTATTGATCCATATAGAGAAAAAGTTGTAATGTCTTTAGAAACTGGGTTTGGTCAAATACATAATATTTTATCTGAGCAACCTGAATATGCAAAAAGATTAAAAACTACAAGTCCTATTTTAATGAAAGAAAAGTTTGATATTCTTCATTCTTTTGGGCATCCTCAATCACCTAGATATGATGAATATTATAAGAATAAGACTTTCTCTACTACTTTTACAACAGATTTAAAAGCTTCACTTGTAGCTTTATCTGAAAAAGTTGTTAAAGCTGTTAAAGATGAACAAGTTTCTGTTATTATTCTAGATGATAGAAATGTTGGAGAAAAAGCTAAATTAATTCCTATGGCTATGGCTGTTGGGTATATAAATCATCAATTATTAAAAGAGGAAATTAGACATTCAATTTCTATTGTAACCGTGACTGGTGAAGTTTACGATCCTCATATGGCTGCAGTTTTAATTGCATTTGGTGCAACTGCTATTTACCCATATATGATGTATGCAACTACAGTAGCTTTATTTAAAAGAAAAGATTTGTCTAAGTATGAATTACAAAGACTTTTAAAAAATACACAAAAATCTGTAAATGCAGGTTTATTAAAAATTATGTCAAAAATGGGTATTTGTACTATAGCTTCTTATAGAAATTCTGGATTATTTGATGTTATTGGTTTATCTGATGAAATTACAAATGATTGTTTCGAGGGTGCTTATACTGACTTAGCTGGATTAACTTATGAAGATATTGAAAAGAAAATAGAAAAATCTCATATTAATGCATTTATTGATGAAAACTGTATGTTCCCACTTGATTTAGGTGGTTTCTATAAATATTCAAATGGTGGTGAATACCATGATTATGGACCAGCTACTACTAAAGCAATGCATAATAAAAATGCAAATAAAAAAGAAGATATCTCTGATTTTGATAGTTTAAAAGAATTAGTTGAAACTAGAGATAAAAAATTCATTAGAGATTTCTTTGAATTTAATTCGGATAAAGATGCAATTGATCTTAGTTCTGTTGAATCTAAAGATGAAATCTTCAAAAGATTTGCTTCTGCTGCTATGTCATGTGGTTCTATCTCTCCTGAAGCTCATGAAGCTGTTGCTCAAGCAATGAACACAATTGGTGGTTCTTCAAACTCAGGTGAGGGTGGAGAGGATGCTAAAAGATTTGGAACTTTAAAAAATTCTAAGATTAAGCAAATAGCATCTGGAAGATTTGGGGTTACTCCTGGATATTTACGATCTGCAGAAGAATTACAAATTAAAATTGCACAAGGTGCAAAGCCTGGTGAAGGTGGACAGTTAGCTGGACATAAGGTTACACAATTAATTGCAACATTAAGACATACAGTTGCAGGTGTTACATTAATCTCGCCACCACCGCATCATGATATTTATTCAATTGAAGACTTAGCTCAATTAATTTTTGATTTAAAACAAATCAATCCATTAGCTAAGATTACAGTTAAATTAGTATCTTCAATTGGTGTTGGAACAATTGCAGCAGGTGTTGCTAAAGCTTATGCTGATAAGATTATTATTTCAGGTGGAGATGGTGGAACAGGTGCTGCTCCATTAACTTCACTTAAACATGCTGGGAATGCTTGGGAAATGGGTCTTTCAGAAGCACATAATGCGCTAAAAGCTAATCATTTAAGAGAATTTGTACATGTACAAACTGATGGTGGTTTAAAAACAGGTATGGATGTAGTAAAAGCTGCAATGCTTGGTGCTGAATCTTATGCATTCGGAACTGCTGCATTAACACTTCTTGGATGTAAAATTTTAAGAATTTGTCATACTAATAAATGTTCTGTAGGAGTTGCAACTCAAGATGAAACTTTAAGAGATCACTTTGAAGGTACAGTTGAGCGATTAATTTCATACTTTACATTTATTGCTGAAGATGTTAGAAATATTCTTGCATCATTAGGTTATTCTACAATTGAAGAGATTGTAGGACGTTCTGATTTATTAAAAGTAATTGATGACGATTTTGCTAAAAAGTTTGATTTCCAAAATATTTTAAGAAGAATTGATGGAGTTGATACTTGTCAAAAAGAATCAAATGAGCCATTTGATGATAATAAATATGAAAAAGATTTACTTAAAAAAGTACATAGAACTATTGAAAATCCAAATTCGCCAGTAAAAGTTAATACTGAAATATCTAACTTAAATAGATCATTTGGAGCATTGATTTCAGGTGAAATTGCAAGATATTATGGAGATAAAGGCTTACCAGAAAATTCTATCAATATTAATTTAAAAGGTATTGCAGGACAGTCTTTTGGAGCATTCCTTTCAACTGGAATGAATCTAAATCTAGCTGGTGCAGCAAATGACTATGTTGGTAAAGGAATGAATGGTGGTAAAATCATTATAAAACCTACACATCAAGGTCAAAACTTTGCTGGTGGTGGTAACACTTGTTTATATGGTGCTACTGGTGGTAAATTATATATTAGAGCCTCTGTAGGTGAAAGATTTGCAGTTAGAAACTCAGGATGTATTTCTGTTGTTGAGGGTACTGGTGATAATCCATGTGAATATATGACAGGTGGAATCGTAGTTATCTTAGGAAACACAGGTATTAACTTTGGAGCTGGTATGACAGGTGGATTAAGTTTTGTTTATGATCCAGAAAAAGGATTTGTTGATAAAATGAATCAAGAATTAATTGAAGCAGTAAGAATTGATACTGATGATACTGAAAGAGAAAGACTTTATTTAAAAAGATTGTTATTAGATTATCTTCACGAAACTGAAAGTAATGAAGCTGATAGAATATTACAAAACTTTAGATCAGAAATTAGAAACTTCTGGATGGTAAAACCAAAAAATATGACAGTATTACCACTAGATCCAGATGAGGGAGATTAGAATATGTTAAATTTTACGAAGTTTGAAAGAATTAGTCCTGAAAAAAGAGATGTTCTTCAAAGATTAAAAGATTATGATGAAGTATATAAAGTATTTGGAAATTCAAGAGCAAAAGAACAATCTGATAGATGTATGCAATGTGGAGATCCATATTGTCATACAGGTTGTCCTCTAGGTAACTTTATTCCAGCATGGCTTAAGCAAACAGCAACTAAAAATCCTGATTTAGCTTTTGCTTTATCAAATGAAACATCTCCTTTCCCTGAAATCTTAGGAAGAATTTGTCCTCAGGATTCACTTTGTGAAGGTGCATGTTCTTTAAATACTGGACATGGCGCAATTGCTATTGGTGCAGTTGAAACACATGTTTCAGAAGATGCATTTGCAAGAGGCTTAAAGCCAAAATTCTCTAACAATAAGAAAGATGGAAAAATCGCAATTATTGGTTCTGGACCTGCTGGAATATCTGCAGCAACATTTCTTTTAAGAAAAGGTTACCAAGTTGAAATGTTCGAACGAGCTGATAGAGCTGGTGGACTAATGATGTATGGAATTCCTGGATTTAAACTTGATAAAAGTACTATTGACAGAAGAATGAATTGGTTAATTGAAGCTGGTATGAAACTTCATTTAAATTGTGAAATTGGAAAAGATAAATCTGCAAAAGATTTAGAAAATGAATTTGACTCAATTTTTATAGGAATTGGTGCAACTGCTAGTAGATATGCTGGTATTGAAGGTGAAAATTCATCAAATGTTCATTTAGCAATGGATCTTTTAACAGGTATTCAAAAAAAGAACCTTGGGAACAAAAACAGTGACTTTATTGATGTAAAAGATAAAAAAGTTCTTGTTATTGGTGGTGGAGATACTGCTATGGATTGTGTTAGATCTTCAGTTAGAGAAGGTGCAAGTAGTGTAAAATGTCTTTATAGACGAAATGAAGCAAATATGCCTGGATCTAAAAAAGAAGTTGTTAATGCAAAAGAAGAGGGTGTTGAATTTGTATTTAATGTAAGCCCTAAAGTTATCAAAACTGATGGAAATATAGCTACAGGTGTAGAACTTCTTACTACATCTATGAGTGAACCTGATGATTCAGGAAGACAAAAAGTTGTAATTAATGAAGGAAGCGAATATTTAGAAGAAGCTGATATTATTATTATGGCACTAGGGTTTTCTCCTGAAGCACCAGCATTTTTAAAAGAATTAAATGTTGAAACTAATTCTTGGGGTGGTATAGAAATTAGTAAAACTTTCCAAACTTCAAATAACAAAGTTTACGCTGGTGGAGATTGTGAAAGAGGTGCTCATCTTGCAGTTACTGCTGCTGCAGATGGAAGAGACGCAGCTAGAGCAATTATGCAAATACTAGCATAGATTGATGAATATACAAGTTACAGACCTTTATAAAAGCTCTTTTATAAAGGCTGTAATTTTAGCTAACAAAGAACTATCTTTTTATATAAATAATAAACTTACAGACGATGATTTAAATTACTCAAAACAAATTGGATTTGGGGGAGATAAAACATTAAATATTGACTTAATTGCAGAAAATATATTTATAAAACACCTAGGTAATTTTGGAAATATTTATTCTGAAGAGTGTGGAAAACTAAGTACTGATAAAATATTTGATATAGTCATAGATCCTCTTGATGGAAGTGATAATTTTTCTTCTAACTTACCTTATTATGGAACTTCTGTTGCTTTAGTTTATAAAGATAAAACAATTGCAGGATTTATTTGCAATTTAGTAAGTGGTGTTTTAACTTACAAAGCTTTTGACAAAAAAATAAAAAAAGAGTATTTTTTTGAAAATAGAGATAGTGTGTTAGTTTCAAAAAACAAAAAAATAGCTATTTTTGAAAGAGCCTATTCTTATCCTGAAATTTGTACAAAATTAAGACAACTAAAACAAAAATTTAGATCACCAGGTGCTGTAGCATTATCATTATGTGATGCAAAAAACTATGATTTTGTACTGTTTGCTGGAAATATTAGAGAGTTTGATATATTAGCTTCATTATATATTTGTAATGACCTATTTTTATACAAAACAGATAAATTTGTACTTATCTCAGAAAATAAACAAAAATTCAATCAAATTAAAGAAATTATAAAGAATAATTAGTTATAACTCCAAGATATATATAATTTAAACTAGGAACGTGTTAATGTCTTTAATTATTACTGATGAATGTATCGCTTGTGATGCATGTAGAGAAGAGTGCCCAAATTACGCAATAGAAGAGGGTGATCCAATATATTTAATTGATTCTGATAGATGTACAGAATGTGTAGGTCATTATGAAGAGCCTTCTTGTATCGAAGTTTGTCCTGTTGATTGTATTATCATAGATCCAGATAACCAAGAAACTATGGAAGAGCTAAAATTTAAATTTAAACAGTTATCAGAAGAAGAAGTTTAATATGTCAAAAGTTACAACTATAATTGATATTGGGTCTAACTCAATGCGTATGGTTGTACTTCAAAAAAGTAGTAGATTTGCGTTTAACTTAATAAACGAGACAAAAAGCAGAGTTAAAATTTCAGAAGGTTGTTATGAAAATAATGGAAATCTTCAAGAAATACCTATGCAACGTGCATATGAATCTATGAAATCTTTTTTAAATATATCAAAATCACTAAAATCAAGAAAAATAATATGTGTTGCTACATCAGCTTTAAGAGATGCACCTAACTCAAAAGTTTTTTTAACAAGAATTAAAAAAGATTTTGGATTAAGTATTAAAATTATTGACGGTAAAAAAGAAGCATATTACGGTGGTGTTGCTGCATTGAATTTGCTTCATAATAATAGTTTTATAACTGTTGATATTGGTGGTGGTTCCACAGAATTTTGTTTTGTAAAAGATAATACTATTGTTAAATCAATATCTTTAAATATTGGAACTGTTCGAATAAAAGAACTATTTTTTAATAAAAATAACATTGACGGTGCAAAAAAATATATCTTGGATAATTTAAAAAAGATTTTTGAACAAAATATTGAAATACCAGATTCTATAGTCGGTATTGGTGGAAGTATTAGGTCTGTATCAAAACTTATTATGCAAAGGAATGAATATCCTTTAGATATTTTACATGGATATAAATATAAAGTTTCAAAAGAAGAAGATTTTTTAACGGCTATTATAACTGCAAAAGATAACAATGAATTAAAAGCTTTAGGTATTAAAAAAGATAGATTTGATACTATTAAAGAAGGTACATTTATTTTAAAAACTATATTAGATGAATTACATATTAGTGATGTAACAACGTCTGGTGCTGGGGTTAGAGAAGGTGTTTACTTAAGTGATTTACTTAGAAATTCAAATTGTAAATTTCCTGCAAATTTCAATGTTAGTGTAAGATCATTATTAGACAGGTTTGAAATTGAACCTAAACAAAGTGCTTATATGGGAAATAATGCATCAAAAATATTCGATGTTTTAAAACCAATTCACAATCTTGAAGATAAATACAAAACTTACTTGGTAATTGCTTCGAAACTTCACTCAATTGGTTCAACACTAAACTTTTACAAATCAAATGATAATGCATTTGATTTTATTTTAAATGGTCTTTCATATGATTTTTCACATACTACAAGGGTTCTAATAGCACATGTCATTAAGTTTTCTAAAAAATCTTTACCATCAAAAAAAGATATTGAAAAATATGAAGATTTACTTCCTTCTCTTGATATATTAAGATGGTTATCATTTATGATTTCTTTGAATATTACTGTAAATCAAGATTTATCTAGGGCAAAAATAGAATATATATTAGATGAAGAAAATAATACTTTAAAGCTTAAATTAGTGAATAAAACTTTTTTAATTAATTCAAATATTGAAAAAATAGAATTACCTAAAGAATTTAATTTAGAGATCTTATGATGAAAGAAGATATTAAAAGAATAGCTATTGTTAAACTATCTGCTATGGGCGATATAATTCATACAATGGTTGCACTGCAATACATTAAATATTATTATCCAAATATTATTATAGATTGGTTTGTTGAAGAAGCTTTTTCTAAAGTTTTAGAGTTTAATTCTGATATAGATAATGTATATAAAGTAAATTTAAAAAAAATTAAAAAAAGTAAATTTGAAATATTTAATCAAATAAGTTTAGTTAGGAAATATTCGAAGAATAATTATGATTTAGTTATTGATGCTCAAGGATTACTTAAATCTGCGATCATATCTAAATTATTATCCTCAAATATTGCTGGATTTAATAAGAATTCTATTAGAGAAAAAGTTGCTTCATCATTCTATTCCTACAAAGTTGAAATAGCATATGATAAAAATACAATAGATAGAAATGTTAAAGTTATTTCAGAACCACTTAACTTTAAAATTACAAGTGCTGATATAATTCATAAAAAAGCATTCTTAAGTTATGATAATGAAAATAAAGATATTTATAATTTCTTATCTTTAAAGAAAAAAAATATAATATTCGTTGTAGGTTCAACTTGGGAAAGTAGGAATTATCCAAAAGAAAAATTTGTTAATATTGCAAATTCTTTAAAAGAAAATTGTATCGTTGTATGGGGAAGCAAAGAAGAAAAAGATAAAGCATTATTTATTGAAAATCATTCTGATTATGTGAAAATGATGTCAAAATGTGATTTAAACTCTTTAAAAGCACTTATATCCAAATCAGATTTACTAATTGGTAATGATACTGGTCCTACCCATATGGCCTGGGGATTAAATATTCCTTCAATTACTATTTTTGGCCCTACTCCAATAAATAGAGTTTATGAAACTTCAATAAATAAAGTGATAAAATCATCTTCTATTGTTGATCATTTTAAATTAAATAAAAATGATTTTTCAATTAATGATATAGATGAAGAAAAGATTATAGAAATAGCGAAAGGTTTAATTTATGGATAGTATATATTTATTTATATTTTACACTTTTAGATTTTTAGTTAGAAATACTCCTTTTTTTATATTAAATTCGACATTATCTTTTTTATCTTATATTGTATATTTTTTAGATAAAAAACACAGAAAAATTGTAAGTGTAAATATTAATTTATCTTTTGGAAATAAGATAAAAGATAATGAAAAATACCAAATAAGTAAAATGTGCTATAAAAATTTAATCTATAATCTTGCAGATTTTATTAGAAATCAAGGTGCATCAAATGAAGAAATTCTTTCAAAAGTCACATTTGAAAATAGTTCAATATTAGAAAAGTCACTAGAAGAGAATAAAAAGATTATAATAATGACCGGACATTATGGAAATTGGGAATTATTGCCATTGGCTATTGCGGCAAAATTTACGCCATTAACTGTAGTTGGAAGAGATTTGGATTCAAAAGTTATTCATAAGATTTTGAAAAGAAATAGAGAACAGTTTAATATTAATTTATTAAGTAAAAAAGGTGCGATGAGGGGTATGATTAAGTCTTTAAAAAACAATAGACCAGTTGGACTTCTTGTAGATCAGAATACGAAAGATACAGAAGGTTTATTAGTTGATTTCTTTGGTAAAAAAGTTAGGCATACTCCAAGTGTTGCTATTTTAGCCAAGAAATTTAATGCTGTTATAATTCCAACTTTTATATTCTCTAATAATGACAATACTTATAATATCAAGTTTTTTGACCCTATTATTATGAATAATACGAAAGATACGGAAGATGATATTTTTAAATGTGTTCAAGAACAAGCGAAGATTACAGAACAAGTTATCAGAGAAAAACCAAATGAATGGTTTTGGTTACATAAAAGATGGAAAAATCAATATAAAAATTATTATAATTAGTAGGATGATTAATGAAAATCGCAATAGCAGGAACAGGATACGTAGGATTATCAAATGGGATCTTACTATCACAAAATAATAAAGTAATAGCATTAGATATCATCCCAGAAAAAGTTGAACTACTAAATAATAAAAAATCTCCTATTGAAGATAAAGAAATAGAAGAATATCTTTTAAGAGATGATTTAAACTTCACAGCAACTCTAGATAAAGAAAAAGCATATAAAGATGCCCAGTTTGTAATTATAGCAACTCCAACAGATTATGATGAAGAAACAAACTACTTTAATACTAGATCAGTAGAAGCAGTAATCAAAGATGTCCTTGAAATAAATCCAAATGCTACTATGATTATAAAATCAACTGTTCCTGTTGGTTATACAAAAGATATAAAAGAAAAGTTTAATACAGAAAATATAATATTTTCTCCAGAATTCTTGAGAGAAGGAAAAGCACTATTTGATAATCTCCACCCATCTAGAATAATAGTAGGTGAACAAAGTCAAAGAGCTAAAGTATTTGCAAACTTACTTGCACAAGGTGCTATAAAAGAAGATATTAAAATTCTTTTTACAGATTCTACTGAAGCAGAAGCAATAAAACTATTTTCAAATACATACTTAGCTATGAGAGTTGCATACTTTAATGAACTAGATTCATATGCTCAATCTCATGAATTAGATTCAAAACAAATAATTGAAGGTGTTGGTTTAGATCCAAGAATTGGATCTCATTATAATAACCCAAGTTTTGGATATGGTGGATACTGCCTTCCAAAAGATACAAAACAACTAAGAGCAAATTATAGAGATGTACCTAATAATATAATTGGTGCAATAGTAGACTCAAATACAACAAGAAAAGATTTTATTGCTGATAGTATTATTGCAAAAAATCCAAAAGTTGTAGGTATTTATAGACTTGTTATGAAAACAGGATCTGATAACTTTAGGGCTAGTGCGATTCAAGGTATTATGAAAAGAATCAAAGCTAAAGGTATTGAAATAGTCATATATGAGCCAGTATTTGAAGATGATGAATTTTTTCACTCAAAAGTTATAAAAGATATGGATGAGTTTAAACAAATGTCAGATGTAATAGTAGCAAATAGATTAAGTGAAAACTTAAAAGATGTAGAGTCTAAAGTTTATACTCGTGATTTATTTAATAATGACTAAGGGATAAATGTGAAAATACTTGTAACTGGAACAGCAGGTTTTATTGGATATCATTTAGCAAAAAAACTACTAGATCGTGGTGATGAAATAGTAGGTCTTGATAATATAAATGACTATTATGATGTAAACTTAAAATATGCTAGATTAAATGAGCTAGGAATTAATAAAAAAGAACTAGAAGATAATAAACTAGTTCAATCTAAAACATTTGATAAACACAAATTTGTAAAGATGAATCTGTCTGATAGTGATAGTATATATAAACTATTTGAAGAAGAAAAGTTTGATGCAGTTTGTAATCTTGCAGCCCAAGCAGGAGTAAGATACTCAATAGAAAATCCACATGCCTATATAGACTCTAATGTAAAAGGTTTTATGAATATACTAGAAGCTTGTAGACACAATGATGTATCTAATCTATCATATGCATCTAGTTCTTCTGTATATGGATTAAATAAATCACAACCTTTTAAAACAGAAGATCATACTGATCATCCAGTTTCATTATATGCTGCTACAAAGAAATCAAATGAGATGATGGCACATACTTATTCTCATCTATACAATATCTCAACTACAGGACTTAGATTCTTTACTGTTTATGGACCATGGGGAAGACCTGATATGGCTCCAATGTTATTTGCTGATGCAATACTTAATGATAGAGCTATAAAAGTATTTAACCATGGAAATATGAGCAGAGACTTTACTTATGTTGGTGATATAGTTGATGGTATAATAAAAGTAATTGATAATCCATCTAAAGCAAATGAAAACTTTGATACACAAACACCAAACCCATCAATATCTTCTGCACCTTATAGAATATATAATATCGGTAATAATGCACCAGTATCACTTTTAGACTTTATTAAAACAATTGAAACATCTATAGGAACAGAAGCTAAAAAGAACTTTATGGATATGCAAGATGGAGATGTTGTATCTACTTATGCAGATACTAATGATTTAATAAAAGACTTTGATTATAAGCCTGATACTGATTTATCTGAGGGTATTGGTGAGTTTATTAAATGGTATAAGAGTTTCTATTAATATGAATAATCTATCAGTTGTCATTATCACTAAAAATGAAGAAAAGTTTATATCAGATGCAATAAAATCAGCTTCATTTGCTAATGAAGTACTCATTTTAGATAGTGGTTCTTCTGATAATACTTGTGAAATAGCAAAAAGTTTAGGAGCAAAGGTTTTATTTCAAGAATGGTTAGGTTTTGGTGCTCAAAAAAATAAAGCAGTTGAACTTGCTTCAAATGATTGGGTTTTTGTTTTAGATAGTGATGAACGTATTCCAAGTGAATTAAAAAAAGAAATTTTAGCTGTTTTAATAAAGCCAGATGCTGATGGTTATTTTGTTTCAAGATTAAATAACTTCTTTGGAAAAGATATTAAAACATGTGGACTTTATCCGGATTATTCAATTAGATTATTTAATAGAAACAAGGGTACCTTTAATGATGTTCTTGTACATGAAAGTGTGCAAATGAAAACAAATCCAAGTCATTTAAAAAATCATATGATTCATTTAGCTTATGATAGTATAGATGAGTTTATTCAAAAACAGAATAGATATTCTTCTTTGAATCATAAAAAAAAGTCATTGTTAAAAGCTATAATAAATCCTTATTGGACCTTTTTTAAGTTATTCATAATAAAAAGAGGTTTTTTAGATGGAAGACATGGTTTTATAATTGCTAAACTTTATGCACAATATACATTTTGGAAATATATAAAATAAATTATTTAAAAGAGTTTCATATGAAAAAAATTAAAGTATTACATACTGAGTGGTCTGATGGTTGGGGTGGACAAGAAATAAGAATTATTAATGAAATGATTGCCCTTAGAGAAAAAGGTGTTGAAGTATTTTTAGCATGTAAAGAAAACTCTCAAATTAAAATTAAAGCTGAAGAAAATAATATAAAAGTTTTTTCTTTACCATTTAAAGGTAATATTGATTTTAAAACAATGTTTTTATTAAGTAAAATAATAAAAGATAATAAGATTAATATTATTAATACACATAGTGGTAAAGATACATGGGTTGGTGGAATTGCCTCTAAAATATCTGGATCAAAATTTATACGTACTAGACATTTGTCAAATAGAATTAGAAGTAGCAGAATTAATTTTATTAATGAAATTGCAGATTATATTTTTACAACTGGGGAGAGTGTAAAAGAAGATATGATCAAGTTTAATAGGATTAATCCTAATAAAATTATGTCAATTCCTACTGGCATAGATGATAAATTATTCGATCCTACTAAATATGACAAAATTGAATCACGAAAATATTTCGATATAAAAGATGATGAAATTGTCATAGGAATAGTAGCTATTCTTAGAATGTTTAAAAGGCATGATTTATTTATACAAGCTGCAGAAAAGTTAATAGGTGAATATAGTGATAAGAAATTAAAGTTTATTATAGCAGGGGATGGCCCTCAAAGAGAAACAATTGAAAGATTGATTAAAAAGTTAGGCTTAAATAGTTCTATAATTTTATTAGGTCATGTAAAAGATGTTCCCTTATTATTATCTGCATTAGATGTCTTTGTTTTAACATCTGATTCTAAAGAAGGAGTTCCTCAATCAGTAATGCAAGCATTATTGATGAATAAAAAAGTTGTTGCAACTGATGTTGGGAGTACTAGTGATTTGTATTCAAATAACAATTTTAAATTAATAAAACCTGAAAGTATTGATGAAATTGTAAATAGTGTAAAAACATTAATTTCAGAAGATGAAAAAGATAATAGAAGTATAATTGTTAATAACTTTTCAAAAAAAGTAATGACTGATAAAATTTATAAAATTTATAGTCAAATTTTAAATTAAGATATATTATGAAAATATTAATTATAAAGTTTAGAAATATTGGAGATGTTCTTCTTTCAACTCCATTAATTGAAAACCTATTTAAGAACTATAATAATTGTAAAATTGATTTAGCAATTAATAAAGAATGTGAAAGTATGGTCTCTTTCAATCCTTTTATTAATAATATCTATTCTTATAATAGATCTTTTATAAAAGGAAAGAGTTTATACTCTAAATTAAAATATGAATTTAATTATTTTAAGGAATTAAATAAAAATAAGTATGACTTGATATTAAATTTAACTGAAGGGGATAGAGGTGGTTTAACTACTTTATTTTTAAGTGGTAAAGTTAAAATGGGGTATGAATCAAGAAAGGGAATTTTAAAGTATATTAAAAATTTTGATGCATATGCTAGTGATTTTCTAAAAATTCATACAATAGATAAAGATTTACAATTTATAGGATTATTAAAAAAAGATATTAAAAATAAAAATGTATCTTTATATTGGACTAAAAATGATGAAGAAATAGTAGCTAATATACTGAAATCTAATAACATCAATAAATTTGTTCAAATACACCCAGTTTCCAGATGGATGTTTAAATGTTGGGAAAATGATAGGATGGCTAAGATTATTGATTATTTGCAGATGAAAAAAGATATAAAGGTTATAATTACAGCATCTCCTGAAAAAAAAGAAAGAGATAGAGTTGATGAAATATTAAATTTATGTGATTCAAAGCCTTTAAATTTAACTGCTAAATTAACTTTAAAACAATTAGCCTATTTATCATCAAGGGCAGATCTGTTTTTTGGTATTGATTCTGCACCAATGCATATGGCGGCGGCTGTAAATACTCCCATTTTTGCATTAATGGGTGGAAGTGAATCCATCCATTGGGGACCTTGGTCAAATGAACAATTAATTAATAATTATACAACTAATGATGGTATCCAAAATATGGGAAAAAATACAATTATTTCTAACTATGATCATGAGATTTTTTATGAAAACAAAATAAAAAAATGCAAAGGTATGGTTAAGATAGAGGTAAATGAAGTCTTGAAAGTTATTAATGAAAAAATATAGTATTTATTATTATCATAATCTTAATTTAACTTTTAAGTCAGCACAAACATTACAAGTAATTAAAGATTATGTTTATCTTTCTCAAAAGGGATATGAAGTTAATTTATTTGGTGAATATACTAATTCTGATGACTTACAAGATATTTTAAATTATATAGGTAACAATAACATTATACTACAAGCATCTTTCTCTTTTAAACTATTTAAAATTTTTAACAAAATGAGATTTATAAGTAAAATATTGTTTAATAAAAAAGAAAAAATCTTGGTTACAAGACACTTTAAGAAAATAAAAGAACTTCTTTTTTTTAAAAAAACTTCTTCTAATATAAAAATTTTTCACGAAATGCATGAAGAGTCTTTTCCTTATTTATTTAAAAAGAAAATTTCAAAGAATTACACTCTTAATCTATTTAAACAAGTTGACTCTTTAATCTTTACTAATTACTCTCAAGTCGAGTTATTTAAAAATGAATTCAATTTTTCTCCTCATTCATATATTGTTCTTCCTAATGGGGTTGAAATTGATCGTTTTAATAGTATAGAAAAAGAGAATAATTTTGTGTTGACATACTTAGGTCAATTTAACGAATGGAAAAATGTTGAACTATTATTTTCAAGTTTAAGTTTATTAGATGAAAAGTTTACTTTACGAATAGCTGGTGGTAAAGGCGATGAAAAAAGTAAAGAGTTTATTGAAAAACTTATGATAAAATATTCTATCAATGAAAAAAGAGTCGTTTATTTAGGATTTATTAAAAATAGTGAAATTGAAACGGTATTGGATAAATCCAATATTTTATTATTACCACTTGGTGATAATATTCAATCTAAATATTTAACATCTCCAATGAAATTATTTGAATATATGGCAACTAAAATACCAGTGATTGCTGTTGATTATCCAACAATTAACTTAATTACTTCAGATGATGAGTTATACTTATCTAAAAATGACTCAAAAAATTTTGCTGAAACAATAAATTCTATTGTTGAAAATAACGAAGAATCAAGAAAAAAAGTAAAAGCTATGAATAATTTAGTAGAAAAATATTCTTACAAGAATAGGAGTGAGAAATTTGATGAATTTATTAAGTCAATTTAAAAATAAACTAACCTTTGATTATGTGTTTTATGTCTTTTTATTATTGTTTTTGTTTTCGTTACCTCTAAGTGAGGGATTAAAGCAAATTTCTTTATCAGTGTTAATGTTAATGTTTATGATATCTTTAATAAAAAGAGATATTAAAATTGAACTTGACATAATTAATATTATGCTTTTATTGCACTTATTATTTGTATTAGTTGGTATATTTGTTGGAATTAACTTCGAAGAGTCTTTAAAACAATGTAGAGATACTTTACGTATTGTTTTTGTCTTCTTACTTTTTAGGTATATTGATTTGTCAAAAATTAATTTCAAGTTAATTATATATACTATTTTTCTTTCTTTTATAATAACTATACTTTTAGGTTTTTATATTTTCTTTACAACAACTGAAGTTTATATTAAATTGAATTCTGTTGGCTCTCCAAATAGATCTGCCGTGTTTATTTCTATCATTTTTGTTGTTTCTTTTTGTTTATTTTTTATAAAGAATAATTTTAATAAAAACCTGATATATGTAACCTTTTTTCTATCTAGTTCAGGAGTTATATTAGGTGGAAGCAGAATGGCTATTTATACATTACCATTATTGATTTTTTTAATTATTTATTTTTTTAATAAAATGAATTTTAAAAACATAGCTTATTTTTTTGTTATTATTGTTATTATTGTAGCAGCCATATTTTTGTTTAATGATAACTCTCATTTATTAAATAAAATAACAAAAGGATTTAATGATATTCACAGAATACAATTATGGTATAGCTCAATATATATTTGGAGTGAACATAATCTTTTTTTTGGAATTGGAGTAGGTAATTCGATATTTTTTAATCCTCAAGTTTATTTTCCCTCATCTGTTATGACTTATATTGATAATGCGCATAATACGTATTTAGATATGTTATTAGAAAGAGGTATTTTAGGTTTAGTTACATATTTAGTATTTTTAGTATATTTATTGATTTCTCTGTTTAGATTAAAGAAAAACAATAATAAATTATCTGGCTACTTTATTATAGGTATTGTTATTTCTATTATGAATATAGTTATGTCATTTACAAATATTACATTTAGGTATGAGTTTGCACTTTTAATGGTTTTAATTTTTGGTTTATTGTTAAATAGATCTTTTACAAGTAAGAATGTTAATAAGTAAAGAAGAAGATTATATATAATGAAAATTAAATTTATTAGAGCAAACAAAACAAAGTTTGGAGGAGCAGAAGTTTATTTATCAAGATTATCTGATCAATTAAACAAACTTCATATTAAGCATGAATTAGTTTATTCTTCTCTTCCTAAGTTTTTACCTTCTTGGTTAAGAGTTATTTTATTTAACTTTCAAGTATGTAAAAATAAAAAAGATTCTTTATACTTTTCTTTGGAAAGAATTTCTTGTCCTGATATATACAGGGCAGGAGATGGAGTTCATAAAGTATTTTTAACTATTGAGAATAAATCTAAATTTAATCTTTTACATACAGTTTATTTGTATTTAGAAAAAAGATGTTTTAGTAATTCAAAAAAAATTATTGCAAATTCCAATATGGTTAAAAATGAGATCATAAATATATATGGAATTGATGAAAATAAAATAAAAGTTGTTTACAATGGATTTAAATTAGAAAAATTAAATTATAATCTGTCATATAATAACTTAAAAAAAGAATTTTCCTTTAATTCTAAAAGTGAAGAAAAAATAATATTGTATGTTGGTAGTGGATTTAAGAGAAAAGGTGTAAAAGAGTTCTTAGAAATATTATCGAAATTAAAAAATAAAAATTTTAAAGCTTTTATTATTGGAAAAGAAAAAAAAATTCAATATTATAAAGATTATGCAAAAGAATTAAATATTTATAGTAAGATTGTTTTTACTGGTCCGAGAACAGATGTAACAAACTTTTATTCAATTAGTGACATTTTTCTTTTTCCTACGAAATATGAACCTTTTTCAAATGTAGTATTAGAGGCTATGAATTATGAAAATGTAATTATTACAACAAAGCAAAATGGTGCAAGTGAAATTTTAAATAATGGCTATACTATGATTACACCTACTGATTACACAATTGTAAATAAAATTGATGATTTACTTATAAATGATGATAAGATAGAAAAACTAAAAAAAGAAAATTTAAAAATTGTTCAAAATTTTTCAATAGAAAAAAATGTGCAAGAAACATTGAAAGTTATAAATGAAATTATTAATTGAAATACCAACTTGGTTGGGTGATGCTATTATGGCTACACCTGCTATAGAAAATATAATTAAAAAACACAAAGATTCAGAGATTACAATTGTTGGTTCCTATGTAGCAACTCAGCTATTTATAAATGATAAAAGAATTAGTAAAATAGTTATTGATAATACAAAAAAAGATATGTTCAGATATATATCTTTATATAAACTTGCAAAATCTTTAGGAAAGTTTGATTTATCTATATCTTTTAGAAGCTCTTTTAGTTCAAAATTTTTATTATTTTTTACTAATTCTTTAGAAAAATATAATTATAAAAAAATAAGAGAAATAAAACACCAAGTTTTAAAATATAATGAATTTATTAATACTATTTCTAATTCAAATTTTATAGCAGGTGATTTAATATTGAACTTTTCACCCATTTATAATATAAAGCCAACATTAGGAATTAATCCAGGTTCAACATATGGAAGTGCTAAAAGGTGGTATCCTAAAGAGTTTGCAAAAGTTGCAATTGAATTATCAAATAAATATAATATCGTTATTTTTGGCGGACCAGATGAAACAAATATTGCTAATGATATTGAAAAGGAATTGATTTTAAAAGGTATAAAAAATTATCAAAATTTGTCTGGAAAAACTTCAATTAAAGAACTAATAGAGAACATTGCTGGTTTAGATATACTTATTACAAATGATAGTGGACCTATGCATATTGCTGCTGCTTATAAAATAAGAACCTATTCAATATTTGGACCTACAAGTTTTATAGAAACAAATCAATGGAACAATCCTTTAGAAAATATAATTACCATGAATTTAGATTGTGCACCTTGTATGAAAAGAAACTGTCCTTTAAAACATCATAACTGTATGAAATTAATTACAGCAAATGATGTTTTAAAATCTATAAACAATTTAACTTAATTCATCATCAATAATTTGGCAAATAGTATGTCCAAATAAGATATGCATCTCCTGAATTCTAGGAGTGTTATCTGATGGAACAATCAGATTTATATCACAAACATTATTCATTTTTCCACCATCACGTCCCGTAAGTCCTAAAGTTTTACAACCTAATTCTTTTCCTAGTTTTAAAGCAGAAACTATATTTTTACTATTTCCACTTGTACTAATTCCAATAATTAAATCACCTTTATTAGCTAATGCCTCAACTTGCCTATCAAATACTCTATCATATCCATAATCATTTCCAATTGCAGTAAGTGCACTAGTGTCTGTAGTAAGTGCAATTCCTGGTAAACCTCTTCTTTCAGTTTTATATCTTCCTGTTAGTTCAGCTGCTATATGTTGTGCATCTGCAGCACTTCCACCATTTCCACAAAGTAAAACTTTATTACCAGCTTTCAAAGTAGTTACAGCTAAAATTGATGCTTCATATAACTTATCTTCCATAGTATTTATTACATTGTTAATTGTTTCTAGGTGGGATTGAAATTCTTTACTTATTGTTTGTTTCATTTTCTTTAATCCTTTGTATTGTTCTAGTTGTACTTCTACCCTCTACAAATTCTACAAGTCTTAATTCTTCAACTAATTCTTGCCCAATCACATCTTTACCTTCATAATCTCCACCTTTAACCAAAGTATGTGGACTTATAGTTTTAATCAATTCATATGGAGTATCATTTTCAAATAATACAACATAATCAACACTTTCAAGTGCAGCTAAAATATAAGCTCTATCATCTTCTGTATTAACAGGTCTAGAAGGTCCTTTTAATTTTCTTACAGAACTATCTGAATTTAATCCTAATATTAAAACATCACCAAAACTTTTTGCTATTTCTAAATATTTGACATGACCTACATGTAAAATATCAAAGCATCCATTTGTAAAAACAATTTTTTTACCTTTTTGTTTCAATTCTTTTGAAAGTTCATCTATCTCTTTTAAAGTTTTGATATGAGAATAGCTTGTTGATTTATGCAAGCTTGATTCGTATTCAATAACTTCATTTAAAGTAGCTGTTGCCGACCCTAATTTTCCTACAACAACACCTGCCGCAAGATTTGCAAATTGTATTGCTTCATCAATATCTAAACTACAAGCTAATGCAAATCCAATTGATGCTAATACTGTATCTCCAGCACCTGTAACATCATAAACTTCTCTAGCAACTGTTGGTTTTGTTCTAAGATTATCATCATATATAGCAATTCCATCTTCGCTTAGTGTAATAAGTGATATTTTTAATTCACATTCTTTTTTTAATTTTGTTATAGCTTCTAAAAGTGAAGATTCATCTTTTATGTTAATATTAGTAGCTTCACTAGCCTCTTTTTTATTTGGAGTTAAAAGATATGCACCTTTGTATTTAGAATAATCATTTCCTTTAGGATCAACAATGACTTTTTTATTTTTGCTATTAATTAAAGAAATCAGTTTTTTTGTAAGATTAACCGTTAGAACACCTTTCCCATAATCAGAAAGCAAGATGATTTCGTATTTTTCGATATTTTTTTCTAGAATATTTAATATTTCTGTTTCGCTAGTTTTCTGTATATTATCACAGCTTTCTTTGTCATATCTTATAATCTGTTGATTTGATGCAATAAGTCTGCTTTTTTTGGATGTAGTTCTATTTCTTTCGATTATTAAATTGTTGTTTGATGAAACATTATCTAGCATCTTTTTTAATTCTTTTCCTATATCATCATCACCAATAACACTAATTACATCTACATTTGAACCAAGTGCATTTAAATTATTGATAACATTCCCAGCACCACCCAAAACTGTTGTTTCTTTTTCTACATTTAGTACTTGTACTGGAGCTTCAGGAGAAATTCTTTCACAATTTCCCCATAAATAATGGTCAATCATTAAATCACCAATTACTAAAATATTTGTTTTTTGATTTTTTAAATTATTCATTATTTAACTTCTTCTTGAAACATTCTTTTAATTTCTGGAATATATGCTTTTATTCCATCTTCTAATCCAAATCTTGGTTTATAACCTAAATATTTTACAGTGTCGGCTATCTCTGCTTGTGTATGCATTTGATATCCATCAAAAGGATTTGGAAAGTATTGCGTTCCTAAATTTGTTTCTAACTCTTTTTGTAAGATATCAGAAATATCTTGGAACGATCTAGGTTTTCCTGTTCCTATGTTAAAAACTCCAGATTCTTTTGAAATACATGCTTTAATATTTCCTTGAATAACATCTTCAATATAAATGAAATCTCTAACAATTTCATCACTTCCTTCAAACAATCTTGGTGTTTTACCTTGTAATATTTGATGTCCCAACTGAATAACCATAGAAGCTGTTGAATTTTTATAAAATTCTCTTGGGCCATAAACATTAAAATACTTAAGTCCTACTATTTTTAAATCTTTATATTCATTTGAGAATTTTTTTGCTATCTGATCCATGGCATATTTACTGTATCCATAAGGGTTCTCTGGATTTTCTTTTCCTACTGTTTGAGGTGAGGGCATACTTCCATAAGTTGCGGCAGAACTTGCATATACTAAAGTTGCATTATTCTTTTTTGTTAAATTTAAAATGTAATAAAATGTATTTACATTTGTTTTCATAATAATTTCTTGATCATAAACTCTTGTATCAGAAATAGCTGCTTGATGAAATATAAAATCGAAATTATAATCTAAAAGACGTTCTAAGTCTTTTGAGCTATTTAAATCACCACAGATAATTTCACCTTTAAAACCAATAAGATTTTTATAGTGACCAAAACTTTTTAAATTTCCATTAGTAAAAGTTTCTTCACTTCTAAAACAATCAAAAATTACAACATTTGATTCAGGATAATTATTTTGAAAATAAAATGCTAAATTTGAACCAATAAATCCAGCTCCTCCTGTAATTAATATTGTCTTATTATTAAAGTTTACATCTGTATATTGCATTTTATTCCTTTACTATATTTATTGTTTCATTTAATGAATCAACTACAAAATTTGATAAATTCTTTTCTTGATTATTTGTGTATATGCTATTTATTAAAATAGTATTTTTTATCCCAGCATTTACAGCCAACTTAATATCTGATAATTTATCTCCTATCATCCAAGAATTTTTCAAATCAATCTTATATAGCTTTTGTGATTGTTCAATCATTCCTATTTCTGGTTTTCTACATTTACATTTATCTTCTGGCATGTGGGGACAATGAAAAACATCTAAAATTTCTATTTTATTTTTAGTAAATTCATTTTTCATATATTTTGTTAATTTAATAAAATCATTATCTGTAAAATACCCTCTACCAATTCCTGATTGATTTGTAACAATAATAATATCAAAACCTAATTTTTTAAAGTGTAAACAAGATTCAAAAACACCATCAATAAAGTTAAAGTCATCAATTTTGTATACGTAACCTGTATCTTTATTTACAACACCATCTCTATCTAAAAAAATTACTTTTTTAGTATTCAAATTTTTATCCCTTTTCTATTTCTATTAGATTTTAACATAAAAAAGTTTTAATTAAATTTTACATTATATAATAATTTGATATTATCTAGAAAAAATAAAGATTTATACCAATGACAATAAACAAATTAAAAGCTTATATACATACATTTCTAATCTATCCTTTAATATTTATGTTTTCATATTTACTAAAAGGAAGAAAAGAAAATTATAAAAAATTCTTTCAAAACTCTTTTAAAAATTCACAAAATGAAAATATTTTGACTCTTAATATCGAAAAATTTGATTTTAAAAATAAAATAAAATATTTTTTTGATAAAGATTCTTTACTATTCGATAAAACAAAAATAGATTATTTACTTGATTTGAATATTAATCCAGAAAAAAAAGAAATACGTATTTTCGATTTTGCAAAAAAGATAGATATGTTATATTCTGTTTCTATGCTAAGTTCAAGGGTTTCAAATGATAACTTGCTTTTAAACTTTAAAATAATAAATAAAGAATTTAATGTTGAAAATATTAACAACTTTCTAAAATACTTTTTAATAGCATATCTTTCAAGAAAAATTGACTATGTTTTTATTGAAAAAGATTTAATAAAGAATGAAGAGTTTTTAAAAGTGTTTAATGCTTTAAATACTTACCTAGCAGATTCAGAATTTATAAATTTTTCAAGTTCAAAAGATTTAAATGTTATAACTTGTAAAAAAAACAATAAAAAGTTTGATATCATATGGCTTAGTTCAAATAGAGAAATTGAATTAACAGACTTTAAAAAAGTTTATGATAAATTTGGAAATATACTAGAAAAAAATATCAAAATTACTAAAAGTCCAATATATGCATTTCACGAATAGAAAACAAAGAGAATAAATGAATAAAATTACAATATCGTATAAAACAAAAAACAATTTAATAAATGAGTTAGAAAAAGATGAAAGAATAAAAGTTTTAGAAAAACAAAATTTATTTAAAAAACTTATTTTTTCAAAAAGAGAATACGCTGATATATATTTTCATAATGGTGTATTAGATGATAGCTCAATTTCAAATATCAAAAATGCAAAGAAAGTTATTGTTAATTCTAAATTTTTAAAAAATAATATATTAGAAAAAGTAGAAATATCAAAAGAAAAAATTAAAGTGATATATCCAAGTATAAAACTAAACTATCAAAAGACAAAAAATGTCAAAGAAGAATTTTGTAAAAAATTTGATATTGATTCAACTCCTAAAATCATATATTTCACAGCAAAAAATTTAAAAGCTTCAGGAGTAAAAGATTTTTTTGATATAGTAGTTTCTTTAAGTTCGATGAACAAACAAATAGTTATTTCATCTACTAAAAATCAGATAACAAACCTTAGGTTCTTAATATCAAAATATAACTTTGGTGATGAAGTTTTATTATTAGAAGATTATAAAAATGAAAACGAGTTATTCTTAGCTGCAGATATATTTATACTACCTACAAATAGCAAAGTTTTTACAACAAGTATTTTGAAAGCAATGTACTTTAAATGTGCGGTTTTTACAACATCAATTAATCCAGCTAGTGAGTTGATAGATGTATTTGCAACTATGGAAAATCCTAGTGATCCGAATACTTCTTTTAAAGTTGATGCTCTATTATCAAGACCTGAAGATTTAAAGTCTATTCAAAAGTTTAATAGAAAAATTGCAAAGAAATATGAACTACAAAAAAATATAAATAAATTAAGTGCTACTCTGGATAATATTTAAATTAGAATTAAGATAGATTAGGTAGAATACGCAAATATTTTTCACTATAGAAGGAACAAAAATGTCAAGAAGATGTGCAATATCAGGAAAAGGACCTATGTCTGGAAACAACGTAAGTCATGCAAAAAATAGAACTAAAAAAAGATTTTTACCTAACTTAAGAACTGTAAGAGTTACTTTAGAAGATGGTACTACTCAGAAAATTAGAATTTCTGCTAAAGAGTTAAGAACTCTTAAAAAACACTCATAGAGGGTTCGTGAAAGTGCTTTCATGAGCATCTTACGAAGAATCAAAAAAGCTCTTGGCTGGGAAATAAGAACAGCCAAGCCTGAGTACGACTTAAATGCCGTAATCTACTCACAATTAAGACCATTTAGACTACCCCTTGTTTTAGTTCAAGTTATCATGATGATAGGAACACTTGGCTATATTATTATCGATGATTTTCCAATATTAGATGCTATATACCAAACAGGTATTACTTTTACAACCGTAGGTTTTGGAGAAATACAAGAAATATCTTCAGCAGGTAGATTTTTTACAATCACATTAATTATTTTTGGATTTGCTACCTTTACAGTATCAACAGCTATTTTGATTGACGCAATAGTAAAGGGACGATTAATTGATTTGTATAAGGAAAGAAATATGCTTTATAAAATTGCAAGATTAAGAAAACATTTCGTGATTTTTTATCACAACGAATATACAGCTCAATTAGCTAAACAATTTAAAGAGAATCATATACCTTTTGTTGTTGTAGATCCAAGTGAGAATATCGAACAGATTGCAAAAGAAAATGGTTATCCTTACTATGTAAAAGAAGAGCCTTATAAAGAGTTGGCTTTTTTAAAGTCGCATTTAAGTTCTGCAAAAGGAGCAATTTCTTTATCAAAAAGTATTTCTGACAATATTACATTAATTGCATCTGTTCGATTATATGAAAAAGAATTAGGAAGACAACCTTTTTTAATCATAGCAAATGCAGAAACACAAAATGAAAAGATTAGACTTAAAAAGCTAGGTGCTGATAAAGTTGTAGCAACACCTTCTTTAATGGCGAAAAGAGTTTCTGCAATGGCAATTAGACCAGATATGGAAAATGTGCTTGATGAGTTTTTGTATAAAAGAGATACTCCTATTGATATGGAAGAGATTTTTGTAAATGAAGATTCATGGACTGTAAATAGAGAAATAAAAGATTTACATTTAAGAGATAGATTAAAAGTATCTGTTATTGGTATTACAGAAGAAAAGGGTAGATTTATTCAAATGCCAAAAGGAACAATTGTAATTAGTGCAAGATCTAAATTATTATTAGTAGGTTCACAAAAAGGTATTGCTAGATCTAAGAGAATCATTAATTTAAAGATTAAACCAGAGGATATATAAATAATGTTTACAATCTTACCAATAAAAGGCTATATTGATCAAATTGATGGTTTTAACTGTGATGGTATAAGTGCAGGTTTAAAACCAAGCGGAGATAAAGATTTAGGTTTCATATACTCTTCAACTCCTTGTGATGTTCAAGCTGTTTTTACTGAAAACAAATTTCAAGCTGCGCCTTTAAAACATTTTTTACAATATGGAGAGAATTTTAAAACAAATTTTGTTTTAATTAATTCAAAAAATGCAAATGCAATGACTGGAAAAAAAGGTATTGAAGATATAAATACAATATTTAAAGCTTTACCTTTTGAATTACTTAATCCAATCATGAGTTCAACTGGTGTTATTGGAAACCCAATACCAATACAAAAAATAGTTGATGGTGCAAAAACTTTTGATTTAAAAGCAAATTCTGGTGAAAACTTATCAAAAGCAATTATGACAACTGATGCATATCCAAAAACTTGCATGTATGAAGTAAAATTAGAAGATGGTAGTTCTTTTAAAATAGGAGCTGTTGCTAAAGGTGCTGGAATGATAAATCCAAATCTTGCAACCATGTTATGTTTTATTTGTACAGATGCAAATGTTCCATCAGAAGATATGAAAGAAGCTTTAAAAATTAATAGTGAAACTACATTTAATGCTATTTCAGTTGATGGTGATACTTCTACAAATGACACAGTTATGCTATTAGCAAACAAAAAATCAAATGCTTATGAAAAAGAAGCTTTTATAGAAGCATTAAGACTAGTAATGAATGATATGGCAATGTTAATGGTATCAGATGGTGAGGGTGCTAAGAAAGCAGTCGCTTTTGAAGTTATAAACGCAGTTTCAAAAGAAGAAGCTCAAATAGCTGCAAAAGCCTTATCTAACTCACTATTAGTAAAAACTGCTCTTTTTGGTGAAGATCCTAATTTTGGTAGAATTGCTTCAACAATAGGTGCTAGTAGAATAACTTGTAGCGAAGAAACTTTAGTTATTTCGTATAATGATATTATTGTTTACGATAAAGGAGAACTTTGTTTTGATGATATACAAGAGGCTAAGGCTTCTAAAGTATTAAAAGAAGACAAATTTAAAGTTGTTTGCGATATTGGTTTAGGCGATTGTAAATTTACTGCTTATGGATGCGATTTAGGTTATAAATATGTTGAAATTAATGCAGATTATAGAACATAATAAAAATAATATTAAGATATATAAGAGTATAATTAAATAACAAAATAAATAATATAGGACAAAAATATGTTTCATGAAGATAGAGAATTAGTTACAGAATTAAAACAAAAAGATGCACATTTCCAAAGACTTTTTAATGAGCACAATGATTTAGATAGTGAAATTACAAAATTAGCAGAAACTAATGGTGATGATGTAACAATTGAAACAAAAAAGAAAGAGAAATTAAAGCTTAAAGATGAGCTTTATAATATTATTATTAATTATAAAAAAACTAAATAGTTTTTTATGATTTTATGGGTCTAAAGTTTTCTTTAGACCCTTTTTTTATGCATTTTTTCTCACATTAATCTTCTTACAACTTATGCTAAGCGCTTTTTAGGTAAAATAACTTAATTTTATAACACAAAGGCCTTTGTAGATGGAAAACCTTTTCGAAAACCAAGATATTATTGATATAAATATTGAAGACTCTGTAAAAGCGTCTTATTTAGATTACTCAATGAGTGTAATAATCGGACGTGCATTACCTGATGCAAGAGATGGACTAAAACCAGTACATAGAAGAATTTTATATGCTATGCACGATTTGAATATAACCTCAAAATCTTCTTATAAAAAATCAGCAAGAATTGTTGGAGATGTTATTGGTAAGTACCACCCTCATGGTGATAACTCTGTTTATGATGCATTAGTTAGATTAGCACAAGACTTCTCTATGAGAGCTCCACTAATTGATGGTCAAGGAAACTTTGGTTCTGTTGATGGTGATAATGCAGCAGCTATGAGATATACAGAAGCTAGAATGACTAAAGTAGCAGAAGAAGTTATGAAAGATCTTGATAAAGATACAGTAAACTTCACAGCAAACTATGATGATACTATGAAAGAACCATCTGTTATGCCTACTAGACTTCCAACACTATTATTAAATGGTTCAGAAGGAATTGCTGTTGGTATGGCTACAAAAATACCACCTCATAATTCAAATGAATTATTAGCAGCTACTTTACATATGGTTGATAATCCAGAAGCAACAGCTGATGAGTTAATGGAATTTATAAAAGGACCAGACTTCCCAACAGGTGGAACAATTTTTGGTCGACGTGGAATTATTGATGCTTATAATACAGGAAGAGGTCGTGTTAGAATAAGAGCAAAACATCATATTGAAACTAAGGGTAAAAAAGAGATTATTATTCTCGATGAATTACCATACCAAGTAAATAAATCTAGACTTATTGAACAAATTGCTAATTTAGCAAAAGATAAGCAAATTGAAGGAATTTCGGAAGTAAGAGATGAATCGGATAGAGATGGAATTAGGGTTGTAATTGAACTTAAAAAAGATGCAATGAGTGAAATTGTATTAAATAATCTTTACAAATCAACTCCAATGGAAAATACATTTGGAATTATTCTTTTAGCTGTACATAATAAAGAACCTAGAGTATTTACACTACCTGAACTAATTACAGTTTTCTTATCACATAGAAAAACAGTGATTATTAGAAGAACTATCTTTGAATTAGAAAAAGCAAAAGCAAGAGCACATATTTTAGAAGGTCTTAAAATTGCACTTGACAATATTGATGAAGTTGTTCAAATTATTAAAGCTTCTTCAAATGATGCAGATGCAAGAGAAAAACTTCAGGAAAGATTCTCTTTATCTCATATTCAATCTCAAGCTATTTTAGATATGAGATTAGGAAGACTTACAGGTCTTCAAAGAGATAAGTTAGAAGCAGAATATCAAGAATTATTAATTTTAATTGATTATCTTGAAGCCATTTTAAAATCTGAAGAAAGATTAAATGAAATTATAAAAGAAGAATTAATCGATGTAAAAGATAGATTTGCATCTGAAAGAAGAACTGATATTGAAGATTCTTATGATGAAATTGATATTGAAGATTTAATTCCAAATGAGCCAATGGTAGTTACTATTACTCATAATGGTTATGTAAAAAGAGTACCAATCAAGTCTTATGAAAAACAAAGACGTGGTGGTAAAGGTAAAACTGCTGTTACTACTCATGATGATGATTTTATTGAAAGATTCTTTGTATCAAATACACATGATACATTAATGTTTGTTACAAATATGGGGCAATTATACTGGTTAAAAGTATATAAAATTCCAGAGGGTTCTAGAACAGCAAAAGGTAAAGCAGTAGTTAATTTAATTAATTTAAGAGATGATGAAAAGATTATGGAAATTATTCCTACTACAGATTTCGATGAGTCTAAATCTTTAGCATTCTTCACAAAAAATGGTATTGTTAAAAGAACATCATTATCTGAATTTAGCAATATTAGATCAAACGGTGTAAGAGCTATTGTTCTTGATGATACAGATGAAGTTGTAACTGCAAAAATTACAGATGCTGAATCAAAATTCTTAATGATTTTTACATCTTTAGGTCAATGTATTAGGTTTGATATTGATAAAACAAGAGAGCAAGGTAGAAGTACTAGAGGTGTTCGAGGTATTAAATTTAAGCATGATATAGATTATGTTGTTGATGCTGATGTTATATCTGATGAAAACCAAGAATTATTACCGATTTCTGAAAAAGGTATTGGAAAAAGAACAACAGTTTCTGAGTATAGAGTAACAAATAGAGCAGGTTCTGGTGTTATTTCTATGAAATTATCAAATAAAACTGGTAATGTTGTTGGAGAAGTTTTAGTTGACGAAACTCAAGACTTAATGGCACTTACTTCTATTGGTAAAATGATTAGAGTTGATATGCAAACAATAAGAAAAGCTGGAAGAAATACTTCTGGAGTTATTATAGTTAATGTTGATAAAGGTGATAAAGTAGTTTCAATTGCTAAATGTCCAAAAGAAGCAGAAGAAATTGAAGTAGATGAAAATGGAAATGTTATTAGATATACAGAAGATGGTGAAATAATACCAGCTGAAAAAATTGAATTATCAAGTGCAGATCAAATAGCTTCAACTATTGATAATAAAGAAATAAATGAGCCATCTTTAATAGATGATAAAGAAAAGAATGAGGAAGATTAAATAAATGAGAAAATTTAATGTCGCAGTTGTAGGTGCAACTGGCGCAGTTGGTGAAGAACTTTTTAGAGTTATGGAAGCGTATGACTTTCCTGTAAGTAATATCGTGCCATTAGCAAGTGCAAATAGCGCTGGTAGTAAAATTGAATATATTGGTAAGGAATATACAGTTTTAGAATTAACTGAAACTGTATTTGAAGAAAATGAAGTGGATATAGCTTTCTTTTCTGCAGGTGGTTCTATTTCTGAAAAATTTGCTAAATATGCAGTTGAAGCTGGTGCTGTAGTAATTGATAATACAAGCCATTTTAGAATGGATCCTAAAGTTCCTTTAGTTGTACCTGAAGTTAACCCTGAAGATATTAGGCTTTGGAGAGAAACTGGAATTATAGCAAACCCAAATTGTTCAACAATTCAAATGGTTTTATCTTTAAAGCCATTAGATGAATTATATGGAATAAAAAGGGTAGATGTATCTACTTATCAAGCAGTTTCTGGTGCAGGAAAAGCTGGTATGGAAGAATTAGTTAAACAAATGCAAGCATTTTTCGCGTTTAATTTAGATGATGCAAAAAAAGAAGCCTTTGCTCACCAAATTGCTTTAAATGTAATTCCTCAAATTGATGTTGCTCAAGAAAATGGATTTACTAAAGAAGAAATGAAAATGGTAAATGAAACTCAAAAAATTCTTAAAAAGAATATTCAAGTTGCTGCTACTTGTGTAAGAGTTCCAGTTTTAAGATCACATAGTGAATCTATTACAGTTACATTTGATACTGATGTTGAGGTAAGTGTAGAAGAAGTTAAAACTGCATTAGAAGAGTTTGATAATGTTGAAGTTATTGATGATTTAGAAAACAATGCATATCCTATGCCAATTGTTTCAACAGATACAGATATTACATATGTTGGAAGAATTAGAAAAGATGTTTATGCTCCAAATATTGTTCATTATTTTAATGTAGCAGATCAAGTTAGAGTTGGAGCTGCAACAAATTCTGTAAGAATTGCTTTAAAATGGATTGAATTGGAAAATGATATTTAAATGATTGAAAAATTTTTTGAAAATATCATGTGGAAGAGTAGATTATTTATTCTTCTTGCAGTTGTTTTTGGACTTATAGGTTCAATTATTTTATTTATAGTAGCTTCTGTTGACATTTATGAAGTTTTAATTTACACATTCAATGTATATTTAAATGAACTACACCCTAGTGACTTTCATCAAGTAATAGTAAGTAAGATAATTGGTGCAGTTGATTTATACCTTATAGCAATAGTTATGCTAATTTTCGCATTTGGTATATACGAACTTTTTATATCAAAAATAGAAATTGCAGAGGATAAAGAGACAGGAAATAATATTCTTGCTATTTCTTCAATAGATCAATTAAAAGATAAAATAGCAAAAGTAATTATCATGGTACTTGTAGTTGGATTTTTCCAAAGAGTATTACATATGGAATATACAAGTGCATTAGAGATGTTGTATTTTGCATTATCTATTATGGTATTGGCTATAGGACTTTACTTTTTAGGAAAAGTTGGAAAAAAATAACACTGATAAACTTTATTTTAAAGTTTTTTAGTTTTTACTACTTTTAACAATTTTTATAAATTGTGTTAAAAAGTAGTTAATAATTTTATAGTTCCCCTTAAAACGGGAATATTTTTAAAGGAAATAATTAATGTCAAAAATATTTGTAGATGCATGTTTAAGAAAAGAAACTCCATATACTCCTGTATGGATGATGAGACAAGCTGGTAGATATTTACCTGAATATATGAAAGTTCGTGCAGAAGCTGGAAACTTTTTAAATCTTTGTCATAACCCAGAAAAAGCAGCTGAAGTAACTATTCAGCCTCTAGATATCGTAGGTGTTGATGCAGCTATTTTATTTTCAGATATCTTAGTTATCCCAAATGAGATGGGAATGCACTTAGATTTTATCAAAGGTGAGGGTCCTATTTTTAAAGATCCAATAGTAAATGAAGATGATGTAGATGCATTATTAGGTGGAGAAGAAGCCGCAGATAAACTTACATATGTATATGAAACTATAAAACTTTTAAAGCAACAACTACCAATTGATAAAGCCCTTATTGGATTTACTGGTGCTCCTTGGACACTTGCAACATATATGATTGAAGGACAAGGAACAAAAACTTATAATCTTTGTAAGAAAATGATGTACTCTAATCCAAAATTATTACATAAGATTTTAAGAAAAGTTACTGATGTAGTTAAATTTTATATGGAAAAACAAATAGAATCAGGTGCAGATGTTGTTCAAATATTTGATTCATGGGCAGCTGCTATTGAACCAGGAAAATATGATGAGTTTTCTTGGAAGTATATGGTGGAAATTGCTGATCATTTAAAAGCTAAATATCCTAATATTCCTATTATTATGTTTCCTAAAGGTGTATCTGCTTTTATCAATATGGGTGGAATATATGGGAACTTTGATGTATTTGGTGTTGATTGGGGAACTCCAATGGCAATGGCTAAAGAAAAACTCGGTGAAAAATATGTACTTCAAGGTAATATGGAACCATGTAGACTTTACTCTAAAGAAGAAACTACAAAATGTGTAGAAGCTATACAAAAAACCATGCAAGGTCAAGGTCATATTTTTAATTTAGGGCATGGCATATTGCCTGATGTTCCAGTAGAAAATGCAATACACTTTGTAAGTGAGTGTAAAAGAGTTTCTAAAAAATAATTTGTTTAAAATAGGAATATAATTCCTATTTTAAAATTTTAAAAAAAAATGAAAAATTGCTTGACAAAGCATATCTTTTTTACTATAATTCCATCCCATTAAAGAGGAATACAAATTCCGGCATAGCTCAGTGGTAGAGTAGATGACTGTTAATCATTTGGTCCCTGGTTCGAATCCAGGTGCCGGAGCCATTAACCTTTTTAATGTTAGATAAATTTATTAGATTCCGGCATAGCTCAGTGGTAGAGTAGATGACTGTTAATCATTTGGTCCCTGGTTCGAATCCAGGTGCCGGAGCCATCTTTTTAAATTTAATATACAACCAAAAACATTCCGGCATAGCTCAGTGGTAGAGTAGATGACTGTTAATCATTTGGTCCCTGGTTCGAATCCAGGTGCCGGAGCCATAAAAGCTTCTAAATATTTGAACATAGGTTCTTTTATTTAGAAGCTTTTTTTTTACCTAAAATTAATTGACATTTTAAAATGTCAATTAATTGTCAACAAATATATACTTATTTTCTTTACCAAAATAATATATAATTAAAAAAAATATTAGGAATATTATGAAAATATATGCACCATGGGAAAAGGCATTTCGAAGAATTGCTACTCCTTTTGAACACTTTATACATGCACAAACTACAACTGGACTAATATTAGTTTTTATGACAATTTTAGCACTTGTTTTAGCGAACTCTACATTAGCAGAAAGCTATTTACATTTTTTCCATGTTTATATTGATTTAAATGTTGGTTCTTGGGCATTATCTAACTCTTTACATCATTGGATTAATGATGGACTGATGGCTATATTTTTCTTTCTAATTGGTCTTGAAATTAAAAGAGAAATAACAGCTGGTGAATTATCCAATTTAAAAGTTGCTATGTTACCTATACTTGCAGCATTTGGTGGAATGATATTTCCAGCTATAATTTATTTATATTTTAATGCAGGAACAGAAGGTGCTGCTGGTTGGGGAATACCAATGGCTACAGATATTGCATTTGCAATTAGTGCATTAGTTCTTCTAGGTAAACGAGTTCCAACCGCTCTTGTAACATTTTTAGTAGCTCTTGCTATTGTTGATGACTTAGGAGCAGTTTTGGTAATCGCTTTATTTTACACTGAAACAATAAATATGATACCACTTGCATTAGCAGGAGGTATGTTTTTTCTAATGATTGTATTAAATAGATTTGGTATTCATGCTATTTTACCATACTTTATTGTAGGTTTATGTATGTGGTTCTTTATGCTTGAATCAGGAGTTCATGCTACTATTGCTGGTGTTTTAGCAGCACTTACAATTCCATCAAAACCTAAAAGAGCACCGTCATCTTTTGCTGAAGATACTAAAACTTTAATAAAAGAATACGAGAGTTATCCAATAGAAGATGATCATATGATAAATGAAAAACAAAAAGCACTTCTTTTAAATATCAAAGATAAAATTGATGAAGTTGGAACACCTGCTGCTAGACTAGAACACAATTTACATTTACCTGTTGCACTTATTATTATCCCACTATTTGCTTTAGCAAATGCAGGTATAGCTATAGACTTTAGTTCAATTAACACTACAATTTTACAGCCTGTTTCAGCAGGAATTATTGCAGGACTTGTTTTAGGTAAAGTTATAGGAATATTCGGAATTTCATGGCTTGCTATAAAATTAAAGATAGCTCAATTACCAAGCGGTAGTACAATGAGTCAAATATTCGGTGTATCATTTTTAGGTGGTATTGGATTTACTATGTCTATTTTTGTAGCAGATTTAGCATTTATTAATTCACCTGAACTTGTTTTTCAAGCAAAGATTGGAATACTTACTGCCTCATTATTTGCTGGATTATTTGGATATTTTTGGTTAAAATACATTGCAAGGAAAGTATCTTAATAAAAAAGGCTTAAGTATGAAGAAAGTATTACTCGTTGAAGATGATTTAGTATTACAAAATTTAATTGATGAGTATTTACAAGAATATGATTATTCTTGTAGTGCTTTTTCTAATCCTATGGATGCATTAGCATTATTTAAAACTAACGCTGAAGATTTCACAATAGTTATACTTGATTTAGGCTTGCCTAATATGGACGGTTTTGACTTATTTAAAAAACTAAAAAAGATAAAAAACATACCTATTATCATTTCAACAGCTAGAGATGATATAGGTAATAAAATCTATGGTTATGAACTAGGAACTGATGATTATCTTTCAAAACCATATGAACCAAGAGAACTTGTTTTAAGAATTGAATCCACACTCAAAAGTTATAATAAATCTGATATATTTAAAATAAATGATTTAAGTATTGATATTAGTGCTTCAAGATTTTTTCTGAATGAAATTGAAATTGAATTTACCAAAATTGAAAAAGAAATATTCTTACTATTTATAAATAATTTAAATAAAATTATCTCAAGAGAAGATATATTAAAAAAAACTTCACTTAATGAAGATACAAAAAATAGAACTGTCGATATGCATATAAGTAATATAAGATTTAAAATTGACGATAGCTCAAAGGAACCTAAATACATTAAGTCCATTTGGGGTATTGGATATAAGTTTTTCTATGACAATTAGAAAAAGATTATTTATATCTTTTAGTTTAATATTATTAATTGTCACTTTTATTTTAGGAGTATTTTTTTATACAATTTATAACTTAAATTCTATTAATTATCAACAAAGTCATAGATATGATCAATTAATCAGAGTTGAAAAATTAAAAGAATTTAGTAATTCCTATTCATGGATTGTACTAGATATAACAACTGATTTTGATAAATTAAAAATAGTTGATAATCGAATTAACAAAGCAGAAATTCTTTCTAAAAGTTTAAGTAATTTAAAAAAAGAAATATTAGATAATTCTGAATCTGATGAAGAAAATAAAAATTTAGATTTTATTTTCAAAAACTTGAATTTAATGCAAAAACTTATAAAAAACGATTTACTTACTTCTATACTTGTTAAAAATAATAATTTAGATTTATATAATAAAACAATTGAAGAGCTTAATATTCAAACACAAAAGCTTCTTTTTCAAGAGATTAAATATCTTCAAAAAAAATTGACACAAACTCAAAATAAGAGAAATGAATTCCTCGATACAATTAAACTTGAATTAGTTGTTTTATTTACTGTATTACTTTTAATTAGTCTTGTTATTTCATCTAAAATAATAAATGAAATAAAAGATAAGTTAGATAAACTTAATTTAGGAATTCTTCAACTATTTAAAAATAGTGAAAAAACAATTAAAATAGATATTGGTAAAAACAATGAACTCAGTATTATTACTGATAATCTAAATTCATTCTTACAAAAACAAGCTGATATTATATCTTCAAGAGAAGAACTTCTAAGAAATATAAGTCATGAATTAAAAACGCCAATCGCTAAAGGGAAGTTTATAATTGAAAAGCTTTCAAGTAAAGATCATCAAATATTAAAAGATATAAATACAGTCTTTTATGATATTGAAAAACTAACAAACAAGTTATTAGAAAGAGACAAATTAAATTTTGCTGTTTTAAAAATTACTAAATTCAAAGCAAGTACTGTTATTTTAGAGGCACTTTCAAAACTTTCTATAGAAAATGAATCTATGGTAAGAGTTAATATAAAAAATGATTTTGATATTAATGCAGATTTCTATTATTTAACAATTGTATTTAAAAATCTATTTGATAATGCAATTAAGTATGCAATTGAATTTCCTATTGAAATACAGAGTAATAATGATAAAGTATACATAAAAAATATTTCTAATAAACTTTCTAATGATTTAATATACTATATTCAACCATTTACAAGGGAACCAAATCAAGTGCAAGGTCATGGATTAGGGTTAAATATAGTAAGTAAAATTTTAAACCTACATGATTTCAATTTAGAACATGAATATAAAGATAATTATAATATATTCAAAATACTATTTAAGTAATAAAAGTAGTATGATCTAGCAAGATATACTTACAGTTAAAAATCCATTCCTACAAAACTCTAAAGTTTATAATTGTTAAGTTTCTAACAATATACATAATTTTCTTTTTTTAAATTACTCTAATTAAACAATTTTTTTATGAATTTTAAATCTAAAAAGTCTATATTTTAGGAGGTGTAGCTTTACTTTAAGATTTACAAAATATATTTTAATATTTGTTAAATCTATTGTAATTATTTATTTGCTAAAATACCATTATCTAGAGTAAACAATAAAATTAATTTAATTGTTTACTATAAATTTATTATGTATATTTAAGGACTTAACAAGAATGAATATTGATATAATTTTACAGAATATTCTAAATCCCCCAATTCTATTCTTTTTTTTAGGAATGCTTGCCGTTTTTTTAAAATCCGATTTATCAATACCACAACCTCTACCTAAATTATTTTCATTATATTTATTAATCGCAATAGGATTACATGGTGGATATGAATTATCTAAAAGTGGATTAGACATCAATGTGTTAAAAGCTTTATCATTAGCTATATTTATGGCAACACTTGTTCCTATTTATAGTTATTTTATTTTAAAAAGAAAACTTGATACCTATAATGCAATAGCAGTTGCCGCAACTTATGGTTCTATTAGTGCAGTTACGTTCATAACGGGAATAACTTATTTGCAAACAATGGGTGTTGAATATGGTGGTTATATGGTTGCAGCTATGACTCTTATGGAATCTCCAGCTATTGTGATTGGTTTAGTTTTTGCTGCTGTATTTGCCAAAGATAAAAATGATAGTAAAGACAGTAAAACCGATTGGAATGAAATTTTACGTGAAGCTTTTTTAAATCCATCAGTATATCTATTAATTGGTGCATTAATTATTGGTATATTAACAGGTGAGAAAGGTTGGACTTCAATGGAACCACTTTTTGGAACTTTATTTAAAGGTTTTCTTGCATTTTTCCTTCTTGATATGGGATTAGTTGCAGCTAGAAAAATATATGAACTTAGAAAAGTTGGATTCTTTTTAATTGCATTTGCTTTAATAATGCCTGTAATTAATGCATCTGTAGCAGTTGCATTGGCTTACTTTTTCGAACTTTCAAAAGGTGATGCATTTCTTTTAGCGCTTTTAAGTGGTAGTGCTTCTTATATAGCAGTTCCAGCAGCAATGAGGCTTTCAGTTCCTCAAGCTAATCCTGGGATTTATCTACCTTTAAGTTTAGCTATAACGTTTCCTTTTAATATTTCTTTAGGAATACCGTTATATTACTTTTTTATAAATACATTATGGGGTTAAAATATGATTAATATGAAAAAAGTTGAAATTATAATCGAATCTGTTTACATAAACAGATTGTTGAAACTTTTAAAAGGACACGAGATTACTGGCTATACAATCATTAAGGATATAGCAGGTTGTGGTGGTCATGGTTTAAAAACAGCAGATGATGTTACTGATGTTTTTAGTAATAACTATTTATTTACTGTTTGTGAGGAAGAAAAGTTTTTATATATGCAAGAAGATATAAGAAGCTTCATAAAAAAATATGGTGGTAAATGTATAATTAGTGATGTAATGTTACTTAAGTAATAAACTTTTAGGATGATAAATTAATGAACAAAGATTTTAACTATTCAAATTTAAAATTAGGAATAATAGGTGGTGGACAATTAGGTAAAATTATGTCACAAAAAGCCAAAAAAATGGGTTTCCACGTTACTATCTTAGATCCAACAACTAACTGTCCAGCAGCACAAGTTTCTGATAGACATATTATTGGTGGTTTTTATGATAAAGATATGCTTGAAAAAATTGTTATAGAAACAGATGTTACTACTTTTGAATTAGAGCATATTGATACTTCAATTTTAAAAAAATTATATGATAATGGACATAGAATTCATCCCTCTCCATATGTGATGGAACTAATACAAAATAAGTATGAACAGAAAAAACTTTTGGATGAAAAAGGTATTCCTGTTCCTAAATATAAAAATGTAAATAATGATGAAGATTTAAAATCATTTGGTTTTCCAGTAATACAAAAAACTAAATTTGGCGGTTATGATGGACAAGGTGTTCAGATGCTTAAATCTGAATCGGATATTGTTAACTCAATTAAAACGGAATCATTTATAGAAGAACTTGTTGATATTGACAAAGAATTAGCTGTTATAGTTGCAAGAAGTATTGAAGGTGAAATTAGATGTTATCCAGTTGTTGAGATGCTTTTTGATGAAAGAGTTAATATTTGTGATAGTGTAATGGCACCTGCAAGGATTTCAAAAGAGATTGAAGAAAAATCTATTGAAATATGTATTAAGTCAATTGAAGTTTTAGGTGGTGTTGGTATTTTCGGTGTTGAGTTGTTTTTAACAAAAAGTGGAGAGTTACTTGTAAATGAAATAGCACCAAGACCACATAACTCTGGTCATTATACAGTTGAATCATGTGCAACATCTCAATTTGAACAAATTATAAGAGCAGTTACTAATTTACCATTAGGATCAACAAAGCTTATTTCTCCATCTGTGATGGTTAATTTACTTGGAGAAGAAGGTTTTGAAGGTGAACCATTTATTGAAGGTATTCATGATGCACTTGAAATTCCTGAATTGTCTTTTCATTTCTATGGAAAAAGTTTTACTAAGCCATTCAGAAAAATGGGACATATTACAGTTTTAGATGATGATATAAATAAAGCATTAGAAAAAGCGATGAAAGCAAAAGATATATTAAAAATTAAAGGAAGTAAAAAAATATGAGTAGTCCATTAGTTGGAATTATTATGGGAAGTGATTCAGACTTACCAGTTATGAGTGCTGCTGCACAGATGTGTGAAGAATTTGGAATAGAGTATGAAGTAAGTATAGTTTCAGCTCATAGAACACCAGATAGATTAGTAGAATATTCTAAAAATGCTGAGGAAAGAGGTTTAAGAGTTATTATTGCTGGTGCTGGTGGCGCTGCTCACTTACCTGGGATGGTAGCTGCCTTAACTGTGCTTCCTGTTATTGGAGTTCCAGTTCGAGGTTCAAATTTAGAAGGTATGGATTCATTATTATCAATTGTACAAATGCCAGGAGGAGTTCCTGTTGCAACAGTTGCAATTAATGGTGCGAAAAATGCAGGTATTTTAGCTACACAAATACTTGGTATTAATGATTCAACTTTAAGAAAAAAAGTTTCAGAATATAAAAATAGTATGAAAGAAGAAGTTGAAGCAAAAGTTGTAAAACTTGATAAAATCGAATATAAAGAATATTTAAAACAAATGACAAAATAAACAGAATTCGGATTAGATCACCTTATAGTTGATTTAATCTATTTCTTAAACTTTTATAAACTAACAAAAAATAACTACAAAATATCTGGAATATTTAATACCATCTTTACTATATTAAAATAAATACTAGGAAGAGAAATGAACATCGCAATAATTGGGGCAGGATTAAGTGGAACAAATATTTATAATCTTTTAAAAAAAGACGGAAATGATGTAAAGTTATTTGAAAAAGCAAGAGGTTCAGGTGGTAGATGTAGCACAAGATATGTAGATGATAAACTTATAGATCATGGAACGCCATATTTTCAAGCTGAAGATAAAGAGTTTATAAATTTTTGTGAACAAAAAGTAAAAGAGGATATTTTAGTAAAAAAGGATAACAGCTATTATCCATTAAAAGGTATGAATAAATTATGTTCTTCTCTTTTAGACAAAGATGACTTCTATAAAAATACAAAAATTGTATCATGTAAAAATATTGATAATAAATGGCATTTATCTGATGAAAATGGAATGTCATATCATCCTTTTGATAAATTAATTATTACTATACCAACTCCTCAAATTTTAGATTTAAATATTGAGCTTCCTTTTGCTATAGCAGAAAAGTTAAAAACTGTTACTTACGAATCTATTGCAACACTTTTAATATACTCATATACTTTTCAAAATATCATGAATCCAAAACTATTAAATGATAGTAGCTTCAAAAAGATAGTTGATAATTCTTTAAAATATGATTATGAA
>Ga0209716_1000404_pt1 | contig 42067 bp, 48 predicted proteins | sample COGITO_mtgs_1205_FD_184811 | JGI IMG/M metagenome (GOLD analysis project Ga0209716, IMG submission 184811) | Pelagic marine microbial communities from North Sea - COGITO_mtgs_120531 (SPAdes) (version 2) | ecosystem: Environmental > Aquatic > Marine > Epipelagic ...
ATATCCATTGCACGGACTGTTTTTCCATCCTCATTTAAGCGCATATAAAAGGCTTTAATTTTAGCAGGATAATCAAATAAAATCACCGGACACTTAAAGTGCTGTTCTACTAAAAAGCGTTCGTGTTCACTTTGTAAATCAGCGCCCCACTCATCAATTAGGTACTTAAACTTTTTCTTTTTGTTAGGCTTAGAGTTTCTTAAAATTTCAATAGCCTCTGTATAACTAACACGTTTAAAATTATTGTCAACAATAAAACGTAGTTTTTCGGTTAGCGGCATTGGCGCACGTTCATTTTGAGGTTTCGATTTGTCTTCTTGTTCCAAGCGCTGCTCTAAAAAGGCAAGGTCTTCTTTGTTGTGCTCCAAGACATAACTAATCACGTACTTCATGAAATCTTCTGCTAAATCCATGTTTCCTGCTAAGTCCATAAAAGCGACTTCTGGTTCAATCATCCAGAATTCTGCCAAATGTCGAGAAGTATTTGAGTTTTCAGCTCTAAAAGTTGGGCCAAAAGTATAAACTTTCCCAAGTGCCATTGCATAGGTTTCTGCTTCAAGTTGTCCCGAAACAGTTAAGTTTGTTTCTTTTCCGAAAAAGTCTTTTGAATAATCAACCGCACCATCTTTAGTAAGAGGAGGGTTTTTAGGATCTAAGGTTGTGACTCTAAACATTTCACCAGCACCCTCTGCATCACTCCCAGTGACTATAGGTGCATGCATATAATAAAATCCATTTTTATTAAAATAGGAATGAATAGCAAAAGAAAGTGAAGAGCGTAGTCGCATCACAGCACTAAATGTATTTGTTCGTGTGCGTAAGTGTGCTTGTTCTCTTAGGAACTCCAGCGAATGACGCTTGGGTTGTAAGATTGTTTTTGAAACATCTTCCGGGTCTGCATCTCCTAAAATTTCTATAAAACTAACTTGAACCTCTACAGACTGGCCTTTACCTTGGCTTTCAACTAAGACCCCTTTGATGTGTACAGCTGCGCCTGTTGTGATGCGTTTTAACAATGCCTCATCCATACTTTCAAAGTCAACAACACATTGAATGTTTTGAAGGCAGGAGCCATCATTGAGTGCTATAAATCGGTTCGCTCTAAAGGTTCGAACCCACCCTTTGACTTCAATGTCAGCGTGTTTTAGTTCTTGAGTTAGTAAATGTGCAACAGTGCTGGTAGTCATAAGTCCATTTTTTAATACTGCAAATATAAAGTTTTAAGCTAAATTATTAGCCTCTGTTCTCGTCTTCTTCCATCGTTTCCTCCTCAGGGATGATATTTAGAGCAGGTTTTTTTAATATTTTTTTGTTTGCTATGCTACGCTCAAGGGAAAGCAATAAGCAAGGTAACAGTAATAAGTTGGCTAGCATTGCCAGTAAAAGTGTCGCAGAAATCAACACTCCTAACGCTACAGTACCTCCGAAATTAGAAGTTACAAAAACGGAAAACCCAAAAAACAGAACAATCGAAGTGTAGAACATGCTTACTCCTGTTTCTCTAAGTGCAGCGAACACCGATTTTTTAATAACCCAATGGTTTGCCAACAATTCTTGTCGGTATTTAGCCAAAAAATGAATAGTATCATCCACAGAAATTCCAAAGGCGATGCTAAAAACCAATATAGTTGAAGGCTTTATTGGCACACCAAAGTAGCCCATCATTCCTGCAGTTACCAGAAGTGGTAATAAGTTAGGAATTAATGAAATAATAATCATTCGAAATGATCGAAACATATAGGCCATAAAAAGCGAGATCAAAAAGATGGCTAATGCGAGAGATAAAATTAAATTTTTTACTAAATATTTTGTGCCTTTTTGAAACAAATAAGCCTTTCCAGTAATCGATACATCATAGAGGTCTTTAGGAAATACCTTATCAATTTGCGCAATAAGGTCTTCTTCAATACGCTCCATTTTGTCAATCCCGGTATCCTTCATAAAAGAAGTAATACGCGCATAACGACCCGTACTGTCAACAAAGTTTTTTAGTAAATCAACATCCGAAGACGCGTTTTTGGCATAGGACAAGATAAAGTTGTTTTCTTGTGCTGTTGGAAGTTGGTAATATTTTGGATTCCCATTGTAATAGGCTTGTTTAGAGTATTTCACTAAGCTAACAACCGATATTGGTTTAGAAAGTTCTGGGATTTCAACTATCAAGTCCTCAAGTGCACTCATCCGTTTTAAGGTTGAGAGTTTCATCACGCCTTTTTTACGCTTGGCATCAACTAAGATTTCAAGGGGCATTACCCCATTAAATTCACTTTCGTAAAATTCTATGTCACTGTAGAATTCTGCCTTTTTAGGCATGTCTTCTATGAGACTTCCCGTGGCTTTTATTTGAAAGATTCCTATTATGCTAATGGCAAGCAAGATTACCGCTGTGGAATAAATAATAATGTTGTGATGCTTAACAGTATGGTCAATCCAATCTCCTAATTGCTTAATCCAGCGCTTATTTAAATGCTCTAAATGCTTTTCTTTCGGAATAGGCATAAAGCTGTAAATAACAGGTATAATAAACAAGCACAATAGGAAGATGGCTATAATACTAAGGGAAGCAACGATACCAAATTCAGTAAGTAATTTACTTTGTGTTATTATAAAAGTCGCAAACCCTGAAGCAGTTGTTAGATTGGTCATTAAGGTTGCATTTCCAACCTTAGAAATGACACGCTGGAGAGATTTTGCTTTATTTCCATGCTTATTGACTTCGTGCTGATATTTATTAATCAGAAAGATACAGTTGGGAATTCCAATAACGATAATCAGTGGAGGGATAAGGGCGGTAAGCGCTGTTATTTCGTATTCAAGCAGGCCTAATATCCCAAAGGTCCACATGACCCCAATAACGACAACTGTCATTGATATAAAAGTTGCTCTGTAAGATCTAAAAAAGAAAAAGAAAATAAGGGAAGTGACTAAAATAGCGGCTAAGATAAACATGCTAATCTCATCAACAATATTTTGCGAGTTAAGAGTACGTACATAAGGCATGCCTGAGACTCTAACATTTAGGTTATATTTATCTTCAAATTCTTTTACTCTTGGAACTAGATGCTCCATAACAAATGCTTTTCGCTCAGGCGTATTAACAATAGATTTTTCTAGATAGATTGCACTTCGAATCGCTTCTGTCTCTTTATTAAATAGAAAGTTATCGTAGAACGGATACTGTTCAAATAATGCTTTCTTAAGCGTGTTTAGTTCCGATTGAGTTTCTACGGAGTCTATAATAAACGGGACAAGGTCAAATTGTTTTTTGGATTCATTTTTGACAAGCTTCTGTAGATCTTTAATAGCAATAACCCCTTCCACACTTGGATGGCTGCTAAAGCTTTCTGAAAAAGTATTCCAGGCATTTAATTTATCGACCGTTAATAACGTACTGTCTTTAACGCCCATGACAATTAAATTGCCTTCTTCTCCAAAGATGTCTAGGAAATTATTATACTCTAAATTGATAGGGTGATCGTCTGGCAGTAAGTTGGCTTCTGTATAAGTAAAGCGCATCTTATTCCACTGCATCCCAAAAAAGCCGGTTACAAGTACTACTAGAAATAAAATTATAAATCGATTCCTGAGAATAAGTCTTGCAACGGTTTCCCAAAACCCACTTGAAAAGAGTTTAAACATAGCCATTTTTGATGGCAATAAAGGTAAATAAAAGGAATTTAAAAGAAGGAAATTAACAAGTCAACTTAATATAAAAAAACGTTAAAAAAGATTAGACCGTGAGGATCTCTTTTTCTTTGGCGATGTAAAGATCATCCGCTTTTTTAACATGTGCGTCTGTAAGTACTTGTACGTCCATTTCAGCGTTTTTCTGAAGATCTTCAGATGCATCCTCAGTTTTCTTAATATCTGTATTGGCCTCTTTTCTTGCAGCCCGTATTGATATTTTTGCCTCTTCAACCTCGGCCTTTGCCTGTTTGGCTAATTCATGACGACGTTCTTCGGTTAATGGAGGGACACTAATGATAATTGTTTCCCCATTATTCATAGGATTAAACCCTATGTTAGCAATCATTATCGAACGTTCGATTTCTTGTAACATTCCTTTTTCCCACGGCTGAACGGTGATTGTTCGACCATCTGGAGTATTTACGTTAGCGACTTGAGCTAGTGGAGTTTGCGACCCATAATAATCGACCATTACACTCCCCAGCATTGCTGGACTTGCTTTTCCTGCTCGAATGTTTACAAATTGTTTTTCTAAATGCTTTAATGCATTCACCATCGATTCTTTTGTACTGTCAAGTATAAAATTTATTTCTTCGTTCATTTGGAAACGTTTTAAATATCTAAGTTATGTTAACTCACTGTGGTTCCGATAGCATCACCAGCAACAATTTTAAGGAGATTTCCTTCTGTGTTCATGTCAAATACAATAATAGGTAAATCGTTTTCTTGACTCAGCGTAAAGGCGGTAGTATCCATGACCTTTAGGCCTTTTTGGAGCACTTCCTTAAAGCTAATGGTGTCAAACTTAACAGCGGTTTTATCTTTCTCAGGGTCTGCACTATAAATCCCATCAACACGCGTCCCTTTCAAAATCACATCAGCCTCAATTTCAATAGCTCTTAACACGGCAGCTGAATCTGTTGTAAAGTATGGGTTTCCGGTACCACCACCAAAAATCACAACACGTCCTTTTTCTAAATGTCGAATTGCTCGGCGTCGAATAAAAGGCTCTGCCACTTCATTAATTTGTATCGCAGATTGTAAGCGTGTTGGGATATCCGCGTTTTCTAAAGCACTTTGTAATGCCAGGCCATTAATAACGGTCGCAAGCATTCCCATATGATCTCCTTGGACTCGGTCCATACCGTTACTAGCTCCAGCAACTCCTCTAAAGATATTGCCACCACCAATGACAATTGCCACTTGGATGCCCTGATCTGTTAACTGTTTAATTTCATTGGCATAATCTGACAAGCGATCTGGATCAATTCCATAATTTCGATTTCCCATAAGGGCTTCTCCAGATAGCTTAAGTAAAATTCTTTTGTAAGTCATAGTGATGTTGATCGTTTCACAAATATAAGCAATATCTTAAATCCAAAAATAGTAAATGTTATGAATTCTAAACAAATTGTTGATCTGTTTTAGTTTTAATCTCCAGCTGAAGTAATGATAATGGTGTTATTTAAAAAAAAAGCCTCGATAAATCGAGGCTTTTTTTTTAAATAACAAGGGATGTTTAACCTAAAGATACACGCTTAAATTTAGTGATATTTACCTCACCATAACTTGCAACATACGTTGCAACTCTTACTTTATCGTCTTTGATAAAGTTTTGGTCTAACAAACATTGTTCTTGATCTAAAGTCGTATTATCGGATATAAAACGTTCCATTTTTCCTGGTAGAATTTTGTCCCAAATTTGCTCTGGCTTTCCTTCTGCTTTAAGTTCTGCTTTAGCAGCGTCTTCAGCTTGAGCTAAGGCATCTTGAGTTAATTGGGCCATTGATATATACTGAGGAATATTTTTTAGCGTTTTCCCTAAACGTCCTAATTCAATATTATCTTTTTCAATTACTGCAATTCTAGCTTCTGTTTCAGAGGCAATAAATGCAGGGTCAAAATCTTTATATGAAAGAGTTGTTGCTCCCATAGACGCAACTTGCATCGCTAGGTCCTTTACTAAAACAGCAGCATTGTCAACTTTCGAAGAAAGACCTACAACAGCAGCAATCTTATTAATATGTACATAAGAACCCACATAAGCAGCTTCTACTTTTTCAAACGCCTTGATGTCTAGTTTTTCTCCGATAACTCCGGTTTGCTCGATAAGCTTATCCGCTACCGTCATCCCTCCAAAATCAGCCGCTAAAAAGGCTTCTTTGGAATCTTGTTTTAAGGCGATATCTCCAAACTGGCTAGCAAGTGCTAAAAAATTTTCGTTTTTACCAACAAAATCAGTTTCACATCCCAAAACAATAGCAACCCCTATTGTGTTGTCATCATTAATTTTAGCAACGGCAGCACCCTCTGAAGAGTCACGATCGGCTCTATTTGCAGCTACCTTTTGACCTTTTTTACGAAGGTTGTCAATAGCCTTGTCAAAATCTCCTTCCGCTTCTACTAATGCTTTTTTACAGTCCATCATTCCGGCGCCTGTAGCTTGTCTTAATTTGTTTACTTCTGCAGCTGTTATCTTTATCATGATTCAATAGTTTAAAAAAAGTCGTTAAAATTTTCCGTGAGAAGAACTTAACGACTTTGTTATTACTTAATTACTTATAATTAATTTTTATTCTTTTTCTTCCTTAGTATCCTCTAACGCTGGAGCTTCTACTGATTTTTCAGCTTTAGGTGCTTTTTTCGCCTTAGGAGCTTTTACTGCTTTTTCAGCTTTAGGTGCTTTTTTCGCCTTAGGTGCCTCTACTGCTTTTTCAGCTTTAGGTGCTTCTACTGCTTTTTCAGCTTTAGGTGCCTCTACTGCTTTTTCAGCTTTAGGTGCCTCTACTGCTTTTTCAGCTTTAGGTGCCTCTACTGCTTTTTCAGCTTTAGCTGCCTCTGCTTCTTTTTCAGCATCTTTACTGTCTTTTTCAGCTTTTCTTTCTGCTAAACCTTGAGCGATTGCATCAGTAACATTCGTAAGTATTTTATCTATAGATTTAGAAGCATCGTCATTTGCAGGGATCACGTAGTCCACTTGTCTTGGATCTGAGTTCGTGTCAACCATTGCAAAAATAGGGATATTTAGTTTTTGAGCTTCTTTAATTGCGATGTGTTCGCGTTTAATGTCAATTACAAATAGTGCAGCTGGAAGACGCGTCATGTCAGAAATAGAACCTAAATTCTTTTCTAATTTAGCTCTCAAGCGATCTACTTGTAAACGCTCTTTCTTAGAAAGTGTTAAAAACGTACCGTCTTTTTTCATACGGTCAATTGAAGCCATTTTTTTAACAGCCTTACGAATTGTAACAAAGTTAGTTAACATTCCACCAGGCCATCTTTCAGTAATGTATGGCATGTTTACGTTTCCTGCTTTTTCAGATACGATGTCTTTTGCTTGTTTTTTTGTCGCAACAAATAATATTTTACGACCGGACGCTGCTATTTTAGCTAAAGCTTCAGAAGCTTCTTCTAGTTTTGCAGCTGTCTTGTAAAGGTTAATGATATGGATGCCGTTACGCTCCATATAAATGTATGGAGCCATGTTAGGGTCCCACTTTCTTGTAAGGTGTCCAAAGTGCACACCGCTGTCTAATAAATCTTTTACTTCTACTAATGCCATTTTGTAATAGTTTACGTTCTGTTGAATTAGCAATGCTTAAGTGGCTTATGATTTAAGGCCTTATGCATTTAGATGCTAAACTAAGTCTTAGTGGTTGGCCCACTATAGACAACAATAACTGGTTTATAATTAAAATATTAACGTTTAGAGAACTGGAATTTTTTACGCGCTTTCTTCTGACCAAATTTCTTACGTTCAACCATTCTAGGATCTCTTGTTAATAAGCCTTCTGGTTTCAGAATCCCTCTGTTCTCTTCATCTAATTCGCACATTGCACGAGATAAAGCTAAACGAACTGCTTCTGCTTGACCTGTAACACCTCCACCAAATACATTTACTTTTACATCAAAGTTACCCTCATTGTTAGTCAATGCTAACGGTTGATTTACCTTGTATTGTAAAGTCGCTGTTGGAAAATATGTGTTTACATCTTTTTTGTTCACGGTAATAGTTCCTTTTCCTGTAGAAACATAAACTCGTGCTACGGCCGTTTTTCTACGACCAATCTTGTGAATAACCTCCATTAGTTAACTTCGTTTAAATTGATTGCTTTTGGTTTCTGTGCTTCATGAGAATGCGCAGCACCAACTACAACGTTTAGATTACGGAATAAAGCAGCGCCTAATTTGTTCTTAGGGAGCATTCCTTTTACTGATTTTTCAACTAACCTTGCTGGATCTTTAGAAAACATCTCTGTAGCAGTTAGTGACCTTTGTCCTCCTGGATACCCTGTATGGCGGATGTAAGTTTTCTCACTCCATTTATTTCCAGATAAGTTTATTTTTTCTGAATTTATAACAATAACGTTATCTCCACAATCAACGTGTGGAGTAAAATTAGTCTTGTGCTTACCTCTTAAAAGTATTGCAATTTTAGAAGCTAAACGTCCTAACGTTTGCCCTTCTGCATCTACCAAAACCCATTCTTTATGAACAGTAGCTTTGTTAGCTGATATCGTTTTGTAGCTTAATGTATCCACACTGGTTATTTTTTCTAATTAAACATTCCTCCTTAAAAAAGAGTTTGCAAATCTACAATTATAAATTGTTATTAACAAAATCTAATCTGTCTTTTCTTTTCAATTACTTTCATTGTTTGTAGGCTGCGTGCTCATGATCATTTATGATTGAATTCTATTCCAGTGTAATAAAGTTTAACAAAAAATTTAATATCTTACAATTAGGATTGTTCATATTTGCCTCCTTACTAAATATTAACCTCTTTAGGCTTATGTTTACCCCTGTTCTATGAAGTTCTTTATAAACATCTTTTTCGGCTTGATTTTATGCTGTCAATTGTTAGCTCAGCAACTGCCCCCTAAGATATACACTACATCTAATATAACAAGCGCTGTACCCCCGACTATTGATGGTGTTTTAGACGATTCTGCATGGAATTCTGTTCAATGGGGTACAGATTTTATCGAAGTGATCCCAAATGAAAACACCCTGCCCTCTGTCCAAACGAAATTTAAGATTTTATACGACCAAAAACACATATACATTGCCCTTAAAGCACTTGACCCAGAACCCGAAACAATTACCAGTCGCCTATCTAGGCGCGATGGCTTTGTAGGCGATCGTATGAATGTGCTTATTGATAGCTATCATGATCTTCGAACGGCGTTCTTATTCACGGTGACTGCTGCCGGAGTTCGAGGGGATGAGATTATTACAGACAATGGAGATAATATTGACGATAGCTGGAATCCTATTTGGAGTACTAAGGCTGTTATCGATGCGGATGGATGGTCTGCAGAAATGAAAATCCCCTTGAGTCAATTACGATTTGGTGATGACTCAAAACAGATTTGGGGGCTAAACATTACACGTAATTATTTTAAAAAAAATGAATTGTCTGCATGGGACCGAATTCCTGTAGGATCTGCTGGTTGGGTTAGCGAGGCTGGTGAACTTCATGGCTTACAAAATATAAAACCTCAAAAGCAAATTGAAATTCAACCTTTTACAGTCAGTAAGTTAGATCAATTTCAGGCAGAAGCAGGAAATCCCTATTTGGATGGTAATGATTTTAATTTCAATGCTGGCTTAGATGCAAAGTTTGGAATTACAAACGACTTGACACTTGACGTGACTATTAATCCTGACTTTGGTCAAGTTGAAGCGGATCCCGCTGCCATAGCATTGGATGGATTTGAGGTCTTTAATAAGGAGCAACGTCCATTCTTTGTTGAAAATAAAAATATTTTTAATTATCAATTTTCAGGAAACCGCGATAACTTGTTTTTTTCTCGCCGCATAGGTAGGAGCCCACAAGTTCTCTCAGATATTCCAGTAGATTCATTTGTGGATCAGCCTCAAAACACTACTATTTTAGGGGCTGCAAAATTTAGTGGAAAGACTAAAAACGGCTGGTCCATTGGAATTTTGGAAAGTATGACTTCCAAAGAATATACAACAATAAACAGTAATGGAAACACCAACGAATCTCTAGCCGAGCCCTTTACTAATTACTTTGTAGGCCGTATTCAAAAAGATTTTAATAATAAAAACACTTTTTTAGGAGGGATGTTCACAGCAACAAATCGTTCACTTACTCAAGAGGTATTGGAACTGAAAAGGTCTGCCTACTCTGGAGGAATTGACTTAAAACATCAATGGAAAAATAGAGCTTATTATATAGATGCTAACATGGTCGTTAGCCGTGTAAATGGAAGTAAAGAGTCCATTCAACTTACTCAAGAGAATTTAACACACTTATTTAACAGAGTTGATGCAAGCCATTTAGAGGTTGATCCAAATCGGACCTCTCTTACAGGTACTGGCGGCCGCTTTGATTTTGGCAAGGTAGGAGGTCAGCATTGGAATTATAACGCTGGATTTAAATGGGTATCTCCAGAGCTTGAGCTGAATGATATTGGCTTTTTAAGAAAGGCTGATGAAATTACTCAATTTATTAATCTCAAATACAGAATAATAAAACCGGTTGGTGTATTTCGTGATTTAAGATTTGATATAAGTCAATTTTCAAAATTTGATTTTGAAGGCAATTATAATAGACTGCAATATGATTTTAATACAGATATTCGTTTTGTTAATAACTGGACCATTGATTTTGGACTTGCCTACAAGCCACGAAACTATTTGAACACCACTCTTAGAGGGGGTCCGAGGTGGCGTATATCTAAAAATGGTTATCAATATCTTTTTGTGAATTCAGATAAAAGAAAAAAATTCTACTCCAAATTAGGGGTAATAAGTTCCCAGTCAAAGGAAAATGAATCTTCTTTTATAAAAATTGAAGCGGAATTAAACTATCAGCCAACGAATGCCCTTAATATTTCACTAGCTCCCGAGTATAGTTCACGACCTAGCAAAACCCAATATGTAACACAAGCTGTTTACGGAAGTGGGACTCGTTATGTTTTAGGGACCATTGACAATCAAACGTTTCAGGCGTCTATTCGTTTAAATTACACGTTAAATCCAAATCTATCGATTCAGTATTACGGTCAGCCCTTCGTGTCGCGGGGTGTTTACAAAGACCTTAAATACGTCACTGATGCGACTGCAAGCCGCCTTAATAACCGCTTCGAAATTTATAATAATGAACAGCTTAGTCTAAATCAGGGGGTTTATAGCGTTGATGACAACTCCGACGGGACTGTAGATTACAGTTTCGATAACCCTGATTTTTCACAAGTTCAATTTAACTCAAATTTAGTTCTCCGTTGGGAGTATATTCCCGGCTCTGAACTGTTTTTAGTTTGGTCTCAAGGCGTTGCCAGTCGTGTTTCGTCCACTAGTGGATTGTTCGAAGACTTAGAAACGGGTATTTTAGATCAACGCCCTCAAAATATTTTCTTAATCAAAGCCACGTATCGTTTTGTATTGTAAGGAAAAAAATTTTACCCTAAAAAAGGATGTTTATTTATTAAAATTATATTGTCAAAATATATTTTAGAAGTATCTTTGCATCTCAAAATGTGAAGAAATTTCACCTTTATGCCGAACAACACTTATACATTGACTACGCCGACTTCATTCCTTGCTGATTTTAAGGCAGTGACTAAAATGGGGCTATCCATCAGCGTTGTGTTTTCATCCTTAGCTGGGTATTTATTAGCGGCAGAAATCGTTAATTTTACTACTTTATTACTTTTAGCTGTTGGGGGGTATTTTATGGTTGGAGCCTCAAATGTGTTTAATCAAATTATTGAGCGAGACCTAGATGCCTTAATGGATCGTACCAAAAACAGACCGATCCCTACTGGGCGCATGAGTGTTACTTTTGCTTTTGCTTTAGCAGTAACTTTAGCCGTAGTTGGCCTCTCTATTTTATATAGTATTAATGAAAGAACGGCTATGTTTGGCGCGATATCCATATGCCTTTACACAAGTGCTTACACACCATTAAAAACAAAAACACCACTATCGGTATTTGTTGGTGCAATCCCAGGAGCAATTCCTTTTATGCTAGGTTGGGTTGCAGCAACCGGAAAATTTGGCATTGAACCTGGTGTACTATTTATGCTACAGTTTTTTTGGCAATTTCCACATTTTTGGGCCATCGGCTGGTTTCTACATGACGACTATCAAAAGGCAGGATTCAATATGTTGCCGACAGGACAACGAGACAAAGGCACTGCACTTCAGGCAATTATTTATATAGTTTGGACACTCTTGATTTCAATTGTACCTGTTTTTGGTTTTACAGGAGCTTTAAGCCTATCTATACTAGCCGCAATTTTAGTTTTTGCCTGTGGACTCCTATTTTTGTACTACGGCTTTCAGCTTTTTAAACATCAAACAGAGAAAGCATCGCGGGAGCTGATGCTTGCAAGTGTTATTTATATAACCGCAATTCAAATTATATACGTTTTAGATAAATTTATTAGACTATGGATTTAACACAAGGGACTACAGAAGAAAAGCAAAAGCGTGCTAAAAAAATGATGCTCTGGTTTGGAATTATTTCACTGGTCATGTCTTTTGCGGGGCTTACCAGTGCCTTCATAGTGAGTAGTTCACGGGAGGATTGGTTAGAAAACTTTATTCTGCCAAGTGCTTTTACTTACAGTACTTTAATCATTGTATTAAGTAGTGTTCTATTGTTTTTGGCAAAAAAGACTTTTAAGAATAGCCAATCAGCAATTACAACATCGCTTTTAATTGGTGCTTTTGTACTTGGAATTGTGTTTATTTACTCTCAGGTACAAGGGTTTAATCAAATAATTGCATCGGGATACAATTTTACGGGACCAACAAGTAACATCACAATGTCTTATGTATATGTCATAGCTGTCGTTCATATTATACATGTTTTGGCGGGAATTATATGCCTCTTTGTAGTCATTATCAATCAATTAAATAAGAAATATTCAAATAAAAATAGACTCGGGTTTGACCTTGCCTCTAACTTTTGGCATTTCGTAGATATCTTATGGGTATACCTCTTTATCTTTTTATATTTCTTTAACTAAATAAAATGCTTATTTTTGCACAACTCAAAAAATAAATTACCCTTATGGATTCTACAGTAGCTAGCAACGGAACAGAAGGAAAAACTTGGGGTGGAGGCAACAAGCCACTAAAATCAAGTTATGGTAAAATGATGATGTGGTTTTTCATCGTTTCCGATGCATTAACCTTTTCAGGCTTTTTAGCAGCCTATGGATTTTCGAGATTTAAATTTATTGACTATTGGCCTATAGCCGATGAGGTCTTTACACACGTTCCATTTTTGCATGGACAAGAACTTCCTATGATTTACGTTGCTTTCATGACATTTGTTTTGATTATGTCATCTGTAACTATGGTTTTAGCCGTAGATGCAGGACACGAAATGAAAAAAAATAAAGTCATTTGGTATATGTTTTTCACAATAATAGGTGGTGCTATTTTTGTTGGGTCACAAGCTTGGGAGTGGGCGACCTTTATACAAGGAGATTATGGAGCTGTACAAACTAATGGTGGAAACATATTACAGTTTGGAGAATATAAAACAATTGATGGCGATCTCGTATTTAAGCGTGTCGCGGTCGAGGAATTCACAACAGCTTCGCATACAGAACGCACTCAACACGAAAACAAGAACGGACTCTGGTTTGTAAATGAAGGTGCCTTACCTGCGTTTTCTGTAAATGACGTATATAACGGACTAGAAGCACACCCTTCAATTTTGGTGCGAACACAAACTATTAACGAAGAAGGTGAGAAAACAGTGCTTTCCAGAGAAGCTTCTTTAAATCAAGTGAAAAATAACGGAAAGCGTTATGTAAAGGGTGCTAATCTAGAAGTTAATGAATATGGAGCACCGCTATTCGCAGATTTCTTTTTCTTTATCACAGGATTCCACGGATTTCACGTCTTGTCTGGAGTGATCATTAATATCATTATTTTCTTTAATGTTATTATTGGAACGTACGAGCGTCGAAAAAACTACGAAATGGTAGAAAAAGTTGGTTTATATTGGCACTTTGTAGATTTAGTTTGGGTATTTGTATTCACATTCTTTTACCTAGTTTAATTATATAATTTTTTAAAATGGCAGATCACGCACATAAATTAGAAATTTTTAGAGGCTTAATTAAGTTTAAGTCTAACACACAGAAAATTTGGGGGGTTCTTATATTACTCTCTATTATTACCGCAGTAGAAGTTGTTTTAGGTATCTTCAAACCGGCTTCTTTAATGACTCCCTCAATGACGCCTTTTGAAGGTGGCTTTGGAGCGCTTCTGGGTAATATAGTCTTTTCAGGATTTATTTACATGAAAAGTTTAAACTTGTTATTTATTGTGCTTACCATTATAAAAGCATATTATATTGCTTGGGATTTTATGCACTTACGTGACGAAACAAAAGCACTACGAAGATTGGTTGTTTGGACTACAATTTTTTTAATTTCATACCTTCTCTTTATCTTACTCCAGGAAGCCGGTTATATTGAATCTGTTTATACAAATGGATTTGTGAAACGTGACTTTTAAAAAATAGATAAATATTAACATTTAAAGGCGGCTTAATTAGGCCGTCTTTTTTATTTTTGTACTATGAATATCACCAAATTTAAAAAGCCTTTTGTGCTCACAGTTCTGTTTTTTTTACCAGTTCTGTTTTTGTTGTTTTTATATCCTTCAAAACATAATTATAAGACACTTGATATTCTTAAAAAAGACCTACCAGAACTTACCAATTTCGTTGATAAGAATGGAGACGACTTAAGTTTAGAAAACCACCTCACAGTATTAGGGTTTTTAGGCGAGACTCCTATGGATGATGCTATTTTGGCTCTCAACTTAAAAGAGCTCGTTTATGATAAGTTCAGAGGTTTTAAGCGGTTTCAGATTGTGGTTTTAGTGCCTGAATCAGCTAAAGATCAAGTAATGTTATTAGAAAAAGAGTTGAACCAATATGAGTTTTTGGAGTATTGGAAGTTTGGGTTTGGTACTAAAGAAGACGTATTGGCGGCATACCAAGCGCTCAAAATATCTACAGTTTTAGATGCTAATCTAAAAACATCTGATGTTTTTATTATTGATAAAGAACGAAATCAAAGAGGACGTTTAGACGATCGCGATAAAAATGAAATAAAAAGAAATTCACCTATCTTCGGACTCAGTTCATATGACTGTCTTGAAGTTTCCGTACTAAAAAACAAAATGAGTGAAGATGTACGGATTCTGTTTACAGAGTACCGTCAAAAGCGAAAGGGAAACTTTAATTCTACAAGTCGTAGAGCAGACGATTTAAAAGGAAATGAAAAAAACTAATTATTCATATGTCGGGGTTTCGTTTATCATTTTAATTTTTGGAATTATTGTGATTCCAAGAATAGTAAATCGGATTCAAAATAAGGATATTACGCGCTCTGAGAGTCGAAGCAAAGACGTCAAGCTGACTGTTGCTAATCGAACAGCTCTTTCCTATCTTGTTATAAATGGTCAGAAAAAAAAAGTAATGCCATTTAGTTTTATTAATCAAAATGGAGCGTTAGTTTCCAATAAAGACTATAAAGGGAAAGTATATCTGGTTGAATTCTTTTTTTCTACATGTCCAACAATTTGTCCTAGGATGACAAAAAATCTAGTTGACATTCAAAATACATTTCCAAAACGAAGTGATTTTGGCATAGCCTCCTTTACTATTAATCCCGATTATGATACTCAAGAAGTCCTCAAAGATTATGCTGAAAACAACGGAGTTACCAATCCCAATTGGAATTTCATGACAGGTGATAAAGATGAAATTTATAACCTTGCAAATGCAGGCTTTAACCTGTATGCGTCAGAGGTTGGAGGTGCTGCTGGCGGATTTGAGCACTCCGGTAATTTTGCACTGATTGATAAAGAAGGGTATATTCGCTCCAGAACGGATGCTTTCGGAAATCCTAAAATATATTATAAAGGGATTATTAGTCAGGCGGAGCAATTTGATGAAGACGGGGAATCTGAAGATATTACGGCTTTAAAAGAAGATATTTTAAAATTATTAGGAGATGAAAAATAAAACTACGAAAAGTAAATACCAACTTTGGGTTAACATAGTATCAGTGGCAATTCCAGTGGTCGTTGCTCTTTTATTCAAGGTCCGCCTTCCTAATGTAGAGCCGTTGTCATTCTTACCGCCAATATATGCATCTATAAATGGTCTAACGGCTCTTTTATTGGTTTCTGCACTAATTGCAATTAAAAACAAAAAGAGACGTGTTCACGAAACTTTGATGAAAACAGCAATAACCTGTTCTTTACTTTTCTTAGTCATGTATGTGGCATATCATATGACGAGTGACTCCACAAGTTATGAAGGTCCAGTTGCCACCCTTTATTATACAATTCTAATAAGTCATATATTACTTTCTATTATCGTGATTCCATTAGTTTTGATAAGTTATGTAAGAGCTTATCTAGGCGAGTATTCGGCGCATAAAAAAATTGTTAAGTTTGCCTATCCAGTTTGGCTATATGTTGCTGTGACTGGTGTAATTGTTTACCTTATGATTTCACCTTACTACATCTAAATTTTGAAAAAAGCTATTTTGTTTCTTGGTTTAATAATGCAGGGGATAAATCTACACGCACAGTGCGCAATGTGTAGAGCAGTTCTTGAAAGTGAAGTCGGCCAATCGACAGCAAAAGGGGTTAATAATGGAATTGTTTATTTGATGGTAATACCTTATCTACTTATTGGGGGACTATCTTTTTATTTGTACCGCTATTTGAGAGAAAATAAAAAATAAACCTAGAAGCTTACCAACTCCCTAAATAGCGTCTACCGTTTCAAGGAGAAGTGAGCTCTTAGTATTTCTGGGTTTCCAGTAGTTGGATCTGTATAGTCTAATGTGAACCAGTAGTCACTTGAGGGTAGTTGTGCACCATTATAAGTACCATCCCATCCTGGCCCTGACGGACTGATTTGTTTGAGTAGTTTTCCAAATCTATCAAAGATTAAAATCTTCGCACTGTTCTGATTAGCAAATCCAACAATATTCCATGTATCATTATATCCATCTCCATTTGGAGTGAAGTATAATGGATAATCAATCACATAAACCACCACCTGTGTCTGGCCACATCCATTTAAATCACGGGCCGTAACCACATGTTCTCCGGGTGTCACATCCACAAACATCCCTGAGTCTCCCCAAGGTCCTTGGTCCAGACTGTATTCATAAATACCTTGACCCGTTGCTAAAGCTTCTATCACATGACTACTAGCAAAAGCGACCGTACTTACTTGTGCGGTTAAAACCGGTGGCGCACTTTCTATAACAGTAAACACTTCCACTGGCGCTGCACACTGCGTAAAGAGTGTGGCATCAAAGACCTCTAAGCTATAAGTCCCCCCCTGTGATGGTGCATAACTAGAACCTGTTCCTACAATAGCTCCTGTTGCATCTGACCATATAAATGTATAATCACTAGCCAAGAGTCCTGTGTCTATCTCTAAAGGAGCCAATACCTGTGTCCCATTAGTATCTACACATAATATATAATCCATATCAATAAGCACGATTGGTAATGGATCTACCTGTAGAGTCACCAAAGAAGTTGCATAGCATATAGAACTATCCACTAAAGCGCCCGTATCGTCTAAGACCTCTATATCATTATCCACACGAGCGATAATCACCTGAGGGTTAACTTGGTTTTCATAAAGAGTTGACAAGGCATTAATCCCCTGGTCGGCATCGGCCTGGCTGGCATAATAACTAACCGTATAATTTAATGGGTCTTGTCCATCTAATACAAAAGCGTCCTGAACCGATAAATCAAACTCGACGCTGTCATTACTAGGATCACCATCAGTCTCTACATTGTCATCACATAAAACATATACCTCTAATGGATCACTGGCCTGAGCCGCCTCATGAACCTCTAAGCTAAACTGTAATTGAGTGTTTCTACATCCGGTATCGGTATTGACAACACTCACATAAATAAGCTCAGGATCACTAATATTAGTATAAGGACTTCCTAAAAAGTTAATCCCTTGTTCAGCATCCGTTAAGGAGGTATGATAAGTCACTTCAAATATAGTAGGGTCCTGTGCGCCGAGGATTAAACTGCTTTGTCCTTCTAAATCAAAGTCAAAGACATCATCCGTATCAAGCTCACATGCAATTAAATCGCTAACAGTACTAGCCAATGGTAATGGGTGAACTATTATATTAAAGTCTACTAGCGTATAACAGCCCGTAAGGTCATTAGTTATACGAACATATATAGTCTGCAGTGGCGTCTCTATATTGGTATAAGTCTGCGAGTCTATAATCGCATTCTCTCCAGACTCTGCAGCTTCTAAGGTCTCATGGTAAGTAGCAGTAACGCCCAACTCACCGTTAAGAATAAAGACTTCATCAATGGTTAAATCAAATACCTCTAAACCATCACCACTACTAGTGTCATCACAAAGCTCTAAATCCTCTGGATCTGGAGAAGGTGTTGGATTAGGAAGTACTCTAATGGTTAATGTGGTAAGATCGTAACAACCCGTGTCTAAATCCGTTACACGTACATGCAAGGTCTGTGGGTTTGGGGCAGCGCCATCAACAGCCTGGTTGGTATAAGCCGTTGGATCTAAAATAGCATTAGTAGCCGACTCAGCATCTAAAAGTGTGGTGTAATAAACAACCTCTAGACTACCATCGCCCACTGTGATCTCAGTATTTTTTACCGTTAAATCAAAAATAGTAAACGCATCCGCTAATAAATCATCACATATAGCTAAAGGAGTGGGTTGGACGATTACTGGCAACGGATTAACAATCAGCTCTAGACTGGTTAGTTTCTCACAGCCTGTTACTGGATACTCAACCCGGACCCATACCGTCTGTGGATTACTAATATTACTATAAGCTAATGGAGTACTTATGGCATTGTTTGAAGAGGAAGCATTTGCTTGGGTCTCATAAAAACTAATCACAACATCCGATAATTCTATTCCATTCAATAATTCTGTAACGCTATCACTTAAGTCAAACTGAACAACCTGGTCAAGGTTATCATCGCAAAGCTCTAGAGCTGTAGGGGTTAATAATTGTGGGGTTGGATAGACATTTAAAACTAAATCTATAATCGTAGCGCAATCAGTGACTACCGTAGCGCTTTCTACTCGAGCATAGATTGTTTGAGTGTCTATAACCACATTGTTATAAGGACTTGCAAGCGGGTTGGCTCCGGTATTAGCATCCGATAAAGTTTCGTGGTATGTTACAGTAACTCCTGCTGCTGAACCGGTAATTAAATCATCTGAATCTGTTAAAACAAATTCTCCATAACCATCATTATCCGGATCACAAAACTCCATTGGAGGCGGAGCATTAGCTACAGCTGCCTGAATAACTCCTAGCTCTAAAGTTGTAGTGGCAACACAACCAGTGTTAACATTTTCACCCCTAACAAAAACTGTCTGAGGATTACTAATGTTTGTATAAGGAATAGATAGTGGAGTAACACCTAAATCAGCATCTGACTGTGTTAAATAATAACTGATTGAATAGTCCGGGTTACCTCCGCGAATCTCGTCATCCTTAATTGATAAGTTTAGCTCTGTTAATCCATCTGGAGTACCATCATCACAAACTTCTAAAGGAGTTGGAAGCACTAAAGACGGTAATGGATTGACAATAATATCAAATTGAGTAGTACCATAACATTGTGAAAACCCGTTTTGACTTACACGAACATAAATTGTTTGTTGATTGATTATTGTATTTAAGTAAGGACTAGTTAAAGGCTCAGTCATAGCATCCGCATCTTGTAAAGAACTGTAGTAACTTACTAAAAAGATAGCTGGATCTTGACCGCTAAGAATAATATTATCATATTCCGTAAAATCAAATAGGGTATATCCGTCAAAATCATTATCACAAATAGCCAAATCTGGGGGTGTAACAGCTAAAGCTGCCGGGTCAACAATTAAATTAAATAACGCTGTGTCTGTAAAAGAATAACAATCTGAATCATTATTACTTTCAACACGGACAAAAATAGGTTGAGAGCTTAATGTATTAACAAAAGGACTAATAAGGCCTCCAGTAGATGAAGCTGCATCCTCGGAAGAAAGATGATACGTAACAGTATATAGATCAGATGCTTGAGCTCCTAATATGTTTAATGAAAGATCCTCTAAATTAAATTCTTCAAAACCGTCATTAGAAGAGTCATCACATAATACTATATCAGCTACCCCGTTAATCTCTGGACCATCGCTCAAACTAATTTCAAAAGCGGCTGTTTGATAACAACTTCCCGTAACAGCGTCTTCAATTCTAACGTGTACAACTTCGGGGTTTGTAATATTTGAATAATTCTGTGGTGTACCAATAGAATTAGAATTGTTTTCTGCATCTGTTTCACTCATGTGATAGCTAATTATATACCCTGTTGAAGGGAGCCCTCCTAAAACAAATTCGTCATTTAAGGTTAAGTCAAAAGTATTGCCTGGAGAATTACAAATAATAAGATCTTGAATATTTGAAATTACTAGTGGAGTTGGAATAAACTCAACAAAAACAGTATCTGAAACAATACAATCCTCATTATAAATTATATCTGCTGAATAATTTCCTTCTTCAGTAACGTTAAGAATAGAGGTTGTTTGATTGGGTATTTCAACACCTTCAAAATACCAAACATGAGCTGCTGACGGAAGCTCAGTGTCAAGAGTTGCTATTTCGCCATAGCAAAGTGCATTTCCTGACTCAATAGTAATATCGTCTCCTATACTACCTCCAACCTGAAAACTTCCAGCTTCTAAAAAAACTGCTGAATCATAATTGGTGTCTCCGTCGTCCGCAATTACTAACTTAATTGTGTATAAATTGTATGGAGTTACTACACTTTCTGCTACCATACTAACGGTATGTCCTCTAAAATCTGTTGGACTTTCATTTACAGGTAATCCAACATCACCAACGAAGCCAGTATCACCATAATAAGCACCAAAATACGTCTCATTTGATGAGTTACAGCCTGAATTATAGGCATTATCTCTAACAGATAAAACAGAAATAGGGTCCGTAGTTTCAGGAACAATAGCTAAATTAGTGGTAGTTCCCGTATTAACATCTGTCAGTAAGAAAGCAAATGCATCTGTAAAAGAACACTGAAAAGTCCCATATTCTTCAGAGGCGAATAAAAAATTAAAGCTAATATTTTCAGAGTAAGGAGTGAAATCAAATTGAATATACGTTGCATTGTTGGTGTCTCCGGCAACTAAGTCTGGAATAGCATTCTCTAGATCTATATCTCCAGGCCAATCAAAGCTTCCGTCTCCAATTGTTCCTTGTTCAGGACCTTCTGCTGACATAGCGTTCCCTGTTGACAAGACAATTCCTTCTGTGAAAGGGAAATTTTCTCCATTACTCGAAAAATATGCAATTCCGTTGGTGGAACCAAAATCAGATCCTGTAGAGGTTAAAATATTGGATACGTCAGCACATGGAGAGTCAATTAGAACATCTTCAACCAATTCGGTAGTTGTAAAGGTTGTATCATCTACTTCAATATAATCACCTAATACTTGTACTGTTAATGTTGTATCATCCAAACAACCAAATGGGTTGGTGTCTGTAACAGTTAAAGTAACAATAAATGTGCCTATAGTATTAAAAGTATGGTCAACTGAGTTACCATTAGCAGGGGTTCCGTCTCCAAAGTCCCAATCATAGCTAGCTCCAGTTCCATCAATGGAGAAATTGGCATTCCCCTCAAAACTAACGTTGTCTCCTTGATTTATTACTAACACTCCAGTAGGGCTAATCTCGGGCACCACGTTTTCTATAAGCGCTTCAATATCTTGACAAGGCGATTCACATAGTATATTAGCTTCGAAACCCGCCAAATTAACCCCGCCATTAGTGACAAACCTTAACGTTAAACATCCTGATGTATTGGATGCAGTTATGGTTCCTATCGTTTGTGTTCCAGAATACACCCCTATTATAGGATCCGCTGTTGTAGAACCATTGTATATGGTCAACTCATCAGCTCCGCCACCTTGTGACACAAAAGACATAAACTCTAAAACGGTAGAGGTTCCACCTCCGTCGGGACAAATGGTTAATGTAAAGTCTTCATTACTTGAGTAGTTCCCTAAATTTCCTCCAGAGTCATATAAAACTCCTTCGCATTGATTAAAGGTCCCATTAGTCATATTGATATTTGAGCTAGATGACGTACAGTCGATGGTGTCGGGAAGTATTTGGTTTTCGAGTACATTCAAATATGCTTGAACGTCTGTTAGCTGTTGCTCTGTAAACATATACATACAGGCGTCATCTGTATAATCCATATAATTCATTGTAAGCGCTTTTTCACCAGCTTCACAAGCGTCTATAGAACCTGCGGCTGGACAGCCATAATTTGAATTTATAATATTTGGAGTATCTGTAAATCCATCATCTGTGGAACAACTCCCTGAAAAAGTGTGTTCTAGAGTAAAAAAATGTCCAAGTTCGTGGGTTAAAGTTCGACCTAAGTTATACGGAGTGCTAGAAGTATAACCAGCACAACCAGATCCTGTTGAGCCAATAGCAAAAGTATTTAAAACTACACTGCTACCAATAGCTATATTGCCTCCTAGCGGAGAATATCCTAGGACACCATCGCCAGCCTCTTTGACAAGTATATTTAAATATCCGGCCCAATTAGAGTCGGAGTCATTACCCCCTCCAAAATCATAACCTATGGAAACGGCGCGACCACCCTCAACTAAGTCTGGGTCAATAATGTTACCGGCAGCATCTACAGGGTGGTTTTGAGTGGCTATACAAAATTGAACATCGAGAAAACCCGACAATGTATTTGGATAAAGATCACTATTTGTATTCCAGTTTGATATGTCATCATTGACCCCTTGGTAGTCTGCATTAACACGATCTATTTGATCTTGAGCTAACGCTTCTAAACAGGCTCTGTCAGCCTCATCTGCTTCAGGAAAATGGATAGCAACAGGGATGAACAAAGTATTCATTTGTTGGGAAGCGTTAAGTCGTACAGATAGCTTTTCTGCCTTAAACCTACGTTGATTAGAGTTATATTGTTTGAGTCGAACAGGATCTTGTTTTAAAGACTCCATGAAAGCTTCCATTCCGCATGTACGTCCTTGAGCATTTAGCGTTGAGCAACAAGAAATTATCACAAAAAATATAGGAATGAAATATTTGACATCAAGGAGGTTAAGTCTCAAGTATAAAAAATTATTTTGTTCAGAAATTTAAACCACTAAAATAAACAAAAAATTATCCTTCTATTATAATTTAAAAACTAAAATCCTCTAATTAGTTTATTACCTTTGTCAAAAATTGAATAATGACATCATTTACAGTTACAATTCACCAGACAGCTAATCCTAAAATCATAAAATTTGAAGCAGATTCATTTTTAACAAAATATGAAAGCTTTGAGTATTCGAATATAGATGAAGCAAAAAACTCCCCATTAGCACAACAGCTTTTTCATCTGCCTTTTGTGAAAAAGGTATATATTTCAGGAAGTTTTGTTGCTATCGAGCGCTATGATATTGTGGAGTGGAGTGATGTACAAACTGAAGTTGGTGAACAAATTGAGAATTACCTGAACCAGGGTGGAGCAATTATAATTAACGAAGAGAAGAAGAAAAACCCCGTAACCGTATATGCAGAAAGTACGCCTAACCCCGCAGTTCAGAAATTTGTAGCAAATAAAAAATTAGTAGCCCAAACATTTGAATTCACATCAATAGAAGACGCTAAATTATCTCCTTTTGCAACAGCCTTATTTCAGTTTCCTTTTGTAAAAGCCATTTTTATTGACAAGAACTATGTATCCATTACTAAATACGATATTGTAGAATGGGAATCTATTACGCTTGAACTAAGAGAGTTTATTAAATCTTTTGTTGAGGATGGGAAAGAAATTGTTTCAGCATCTGCCGCAAAAACTTTAGAAAAAACAACAACTCAATTAGATAATGCATATGAAGCATTGGATGACACTTCAAAAGAAATTATAAATATTTTAGAAGAACATATCAAGCCTGCAGTGGCTAGCGATGGAGGAAATATCGTATTTGAAGCTTATAACCCTGAAACAAAGACCGTAAAGGTTGTTTTACAAGGAGCCTGTAGTGGATGTCCATCATCAACCTATACATTAAAGAGTGGTATTGAAGCTATGTTAAAAGAAATGCTCGCTGGGAAAGTAGAAATCGTAGAAGCTATTAACGGTTAATTGAATTTTTGAGATTAAAAAAATTCAGAAACTTCTTTTCCTATTAAACTACCTATAGCAACACCCATACCTCCCATGCGGACGCCGCAATACACATGGTTAGATAGTTGTTTAACTATAGGCTTTTTTTGAGACCCAACGCCCATAATACCAGACCATCGTTGCTCAATTTTAAAGTCTATTTTGGGCAATATAGTATATTTCAATATGTTTTCGAGTGACTGTTGAATCTTTTCCGTCTCAGCTAATTTGGTTGTGGTCTCCCCCTTAATATCCAGGTTTCTACCACCGCCCAAAAGAATACGGTTGTCTACATTTCTAAAATAATAATACCCGCAATCTAAATGAAATGTGCCTTTAATCTGAAGGTTTTTTAAAGGCTTAGTAATTAAAGCCTGAGCTCTTGCTGGCTGTACATCCTCGTTTATTAATTGCTTAGCAAACCCATTTGTAGTGAAGATTAACTTTAAGGCTGAAAGCTCAAAATGGTTCGTTTGAATTTCAATTTTATCCGAATGCTCAAAATACCTTTCAACCTTCGTATTATTTAAAATAATGACGCCTAGTTCTTGCACTCTTTTTATTAGTGCCTGCATCATTTTTCCCGTATCAATTTGACCTTCAAATTGATTTCGTATATATTGGTTTTGAATTCTAGAGAAATTAAAGTGGTTAGAAACCTTCGAAAACACATCCGCCTTAAAAACGGGTTTCAATAGTGAGTTTACCTCTTTAATGTTTTGAGAACAAGTATCAAACAGAAGTTCATCTTTTTCTAAAAACAATTCATAGCCTCCTAGCTGTTGGTAGGAAAGAGCATCATCTCCAAGAGTACTTCTCAATAGCTGTAGTCCTTTATGACGTTGACCAACAAGCTCCAATACATCAGATTCAGTGTGTGACTCCAGGTCTTTTAAAATCTCACTTAAACTACCAAAACAGGCAAAACCTGCATTTTTAGTGCTTGCTCCCTGCGGGAATAGTCCTTTTTCAAGAATTATTATTTTGGCATTTGGTTGTTTTATTTTTAGATGAAGTGCAGTGCTCAATCCAACGATTCCACTGCCAACAACTGCATAATCAATATTGTTTAACCAAGTTTTTTGTTCCCAATAGGATAAATTCATGGCTTAAAACTACAATTTTTTTTAACGAAAATGATAGAGGATTGGGTATAAAAAAACTCCGAATTAAAATTCGGAGTTTTTTTATTTAGGCTTTATTAATGGGCTTCATTTCAAAGTCTTCCATAAATTTAGTTGTATAATTTCCAGCAATATATTCTGGATGATCCATTAACTGACGGTGAAATGGTATAGTCGTTTTAATGCCCTCAATTACAAATTCATCCAAGGCACGCTTCATTTTATGAATCGCTTCTTCTCTTGTTTGAGCCGTTGTGATCAATTTAGCGATCATTGAATCATAGTTTGGTGGAATGCTGTAACCTGCATAAACATGCGTGTCTAGTCTGACTCCATGACCTCCGGGTGAATGTAGTGTTGTTATTTTTCCAGGAGACGGTCTAAAGTCGTTAAACGGGTCCTCTGCATTAATTCTACACTCGATAGAATGCAAACTTGGAAGGTAATTTTTTCCCAAAATAGCAACCCCTGCTGCCACTAATATTTGCTCGCGAATCAGGTCAAAATTAATAACCTGTTCAGTAATAGGGTGTTCAACTTGAATACGAGTATTCATTTCCATGAAATAAAAATTTCGGTGTTTGTCAACCAGAAATTCAACAGTCCCAGCTCCTTCATACTTGATGAATTCTGATGCCTTAACCGCTGCTTCACCCATCTTTTTTCGTAATGCTGTTGTCATAAAAGGAGATGGTACTTCCTCTGTTAATTTTTGATGACGACGTTGAATTGAACAGTCTCTTTCTGACAAATGACAAGCATCTCCATTAGAATCTCCTATGATTTGAATTTCAATATGACGTGGTTCTTCAATGAGTTTTTCCATGTACATATCGTCATTACCAAAAGCAGCTTTGGATTCTTGACGTGCAGAGTCCCATGCATCCTTTAGGTCTTCTTTTTTCCATACGGCACGCATCCCTTTTCCTCCACCTCCGGCAGAAGCCTTTAACATTACGGGATATCCGGTTTCCTTGGCGGTTACCTGACATTCTGCAAAAGTTTCAATTACACCTTCACTTCCAGGAACACAAGGGACCCCCGCTAATTTCATCGTTTCTTTTGCATTGGCCTTATCGCCCATTCGATCAATCATCTCTGGAGAAGCTCCAATAAATTTGATGCCGTGTTCTTCACATATTTTTGAAAAGCGCGCATTTTCAGATAAAAAACCATATCCCGGGTGAATCGCATCCGCATTAGTGATTTCTGCTGCAGCAATAATATTAGATATTTTCAAATAGGATTCGCTGCTGGCTGGCGGACCGATACAAACGGCTTCATCTGCAAATTTAACATGAAGGCTTTCAGAATCTGCTGTCGAATAAACAGCGACTGTTTGAATGCCCATTTCTTTACACGTTCTTATAACTCTTAGAGCTATTTCGCCACGATTGGCTACTAGTATTTTTTTAAACATAACTTTTAAGCTTTTAAAATGTCAAATTCCAAATTCCTCAAAAAGGATTTGTTTTTGGAATTTTAAAATAAGGTTATGATGGATCTACTAAAAATAATGGCTGATCAAATTCTACTGGAGATGAATCATCTACAAGGATTTTTACAATCGTTCCAGTGATTTCAGATTCGATTTCATTAAATAATTTCATCGCTTCAATCACACATAAAACATCACCTTCTGAGATTGAATGTCCAACCTCAACAAACAATGGTTTGTCTGGAGATGGTCTCCTGTAGAACGTTCCGATAATAGGTGATTTAATGGTGATGTATTTAGAGTCTTCAACAACTGGTGCTGCTGCGCTAACTGGCTGCGTTTGGGCTACCTCAAGAGGAGCAGAAGCAGTAGGTCCTTGAACGATAGGGGCTGCGACTAACTGCTGTACCGTGGTGCTACCTGTTGGACCAGTTTTGATCGTGATTTTGAAATCATCCGTTTCTAATTTCACTTCACTTGTGCCAGACTTGGCTACAAATTTGATTAGATTTTGAATTTCTTTTAAATCCATAATTGTAGTTTTAAGTGTTTAGTTAGTTTTTGTGTTTAAGAGTTATAGGCCCACTTTAAGTAAATAGACCCCCAGTTAAATCCACCACCAAAGGCAGCGAATATTAAATTATCTCCTTTTTTTAATTTTGATTCGTAATCGCTTAAAAGCAACGGTAAGGTCCCTGAAGTCGTGTTACCATATTTTTCAATATTCATCATTACTTTATTCGGATCCAAGTTAATTCTATTAGCAGTCGCATCTATGATACGCTTATTTGCTTGATGGGCAACTAACCAATCTACTTTGTCATTGTCTAAGTTATTACGGTCTAATATTTTTACGGCCGCATCTGCCATATTAAAAACAGCGTTTTTAAATACTGTTTTTCCATCTTGATATATAAAGTGATTTTTTTCTTTAAATGACTCTTCTGTAATTGCATTGGATGAACCGCCATGAGTGCCTCTTAAGAATTCTCTTCCTGTGCCGTCACTTCTTAGGAGTTCGTCTTGCATTCCAAGGCCCTCTTGGTTAGCTTCAAAGAGAACGGCGCCAGCGCCATCTCCAAATATGATACAAGTGGCTCTATCCTCATAATTAATCATTGATGAGTTTTTATCCGCTCCGATTAAAAGGATTTTTTTATAAATACCAGACTCTATATAACGAGCCACAATTGACATTCCAAACAAAAAACTCGAACAGGCTGCATCAATATCAAATGCAAACGCATTGGTCGCACCGATTTCTGAAGCGGTGTATGCCGAAGTTGAAGCCGCTTTCATGTCAGGTGTCGCCGTAGCAACCACTACGAGGTCTATAGTCTTGGGATCAAGGTTAGTTTTTTGAATCAGATTTTTAGCCGCTTGGATTGCCATAAACGACGTTCCCTTATTTTCTCCTTTTAGGATTCGACGTTCTTTAATACCGGTTCTTGAAGTAATCCAGTCGTCGTTAGTGTCAACCATTGTTTCCAATATCTGGTTGGTTAATATAAAGTCTGGCACATAGCCACCGACAGCAGTTATTGCAGCTGATATATTGGTCATATATGATTTTTAAATTCAGTGTTTTGATTCAAATTCGACCAAAAACATCCAAAAACATGTCAAAAATACTCATTTTTGATTAAAAAAGGCTAAAAAGTTGTTTTTTTTAGAATACTTATAAACAACCGCTTTTAAAACAAAAAAAACGCTCTTAAAAGAGCGTTTTTTTATTAATTTGAAAGTAAAATCTACTAAGCGGCGTTTTCTTCTGCTGCTGTAGTATCAACTAAAACTTGTCCTCTATAGTACAATTTTCCTTCGTGCCAGTGAGCTCTATGGTATAAGTGCGCTTCACCAGTTGTTGGGCATGTTGCTATTTGAGGAGTTGTTGCCTTGTAATGGGTACGTCTTTTATCTCTTCTTGTTCTGGAGATTTTTCTTTTAGGATGTGCCATTTTCTATATTATTTATCCGTTATTAATTTTTTTAATGTCTCCCATCGAGGATCCATATCTTCTTTTGGGTTATTATCTTCTAAGCTTTTTGGGCTTAAGTCTTCTAGTTGTTTTAAAATCTCAGAGCCTAAGGTTCCGTCTTCAACCCCAGGGTGAACCCTTTTTTGAGGTAATGAAAGAACAATTAATTCATAAATATAATGTGCAACGTTAATTTCATATTCGGCATGAGGTAAAATTAAAATAGTCTCATTATCGTCGTTATACTCATTACCAAAACTTACAACAAGGTCAAAACTAGAATCTAGCTGTTCATTATAGCGTTCGTTGGTTAGGTCACAGTTAACATTAATTGTTCCGCTAGCTTGAAAATTCAACTCCAAAAAGGTTGACTTTTTAACTAGATTTAAAACAATTTCAACGTTAACGTCGTTAAACTCATTATACTCAAAGTGCTCAAAGAACTTATAATCTATCTCAAACTTGTAATTATGCTTTCCAATCTTAAGCCCTACGAATTGTATGTCAAATGCTTTTAGTGGCTTCATTATCTCGCATATTTGAGCCTGCAAATATATAAAATTTTATTTAGGCTGACCGCATAGCGGCTTATTTTTTATTATATGCTTTTTTAGGCTGTTTTAATAGGGGGTTTGATGTGAGTATTTGGTTCATATTTCGGTTTCTAAAAATAGAGATCGCTGAGAAAATAGCTTCTTTAAAAGATGAGATATCAGCCACTCCTTTTCCTGCAATCTCGTAAGCAGTACCATGATCTGGAGAAGTTCTAACTTTACTAAGTCCTGCAGTGTAATTCACCCCATTCCCAAACGCTAAGGTTTTAAAAGGAATCAAGCCTTGATCGTGGTAAGTTGCTACGATAGCATCAAAGTTTTTGTAATTTTTTGAACCAAAAAAACTATCCGCTGCGTACGGGCCATATACCAGCTTCCCTGATTTTTTTATAGATTCCAAAGCAGGTCTAAGAACTTCATCATCTTCTGAACCAATAACACCATTGTCCCCTGTATGAGGATTGATCCCTAAAACAGCGATTTTTGGTAATTGTATATTAAAGTCTTGAATTAAGGAGTTATAAATAATTGATATTTTCTTTTCAATTAATCCCGGTGTAATGTGTTTAGAAACCTCGCTCACAGGAACATGATCTGTTAACAATCCAACTTTAAGATCGTCTGAAACCATAAACATCAGGCTATCCCCTTTAAGCTCTTGTGCCAAATAATCAGTATGGCCTGGGAATTTAAAATCATCTGATTGAATGTTATGTTTATTAATTGGTGCAGTTACCAGAACGTCTATTTGATCGTTTTTTAAATCTTTAACAGAAGCTTGTAAGGATTGAATGGCATAAGATCCAATTTTCAAATCTTCTTCCCCAAAGTTAATCTGTACGTCATCTTTCCATACCGTAACCACATTTACCTTAGTATCCAAAGCTTGGTCTGCGTCTTGAATGCTGTTAAAGTCTAGCGTACTTTCAAAATGTTTTTTCAAGAATGAAAGCGTTTTTTCAGAAGCATAAATTACAGGCGTACAAAAATCGAGCATCCTGCTGTCTTCAAAAGTCTTAAGGATCAACTCTCCTCCAACGCCATTTAAGTCTCCTATAGAAATACCTAATTTTATTTTTTCTTTATTTTCCATTAAAAGTGCCGTGTTGTTTGTAATTTTGAATTTACAAATTTAACGAATTAAAAGCATGTTTACGGGAATTATTGAAGATTTAGGTATTGTAAAAGGTCTAGTAAAGGAGAATGACAACTTACATTTGACAATTCAAAGTGTGCTGGCTCCAGAACTAAAAGTAGATCAGAGTGTGTCTCATAATGGCGTGTGTCTGACTGTTATAGCACTGACGGAATCAGACTACACTGTGACCGCTATCAAAGAAACCTTAGATAAAACAAATATCAATGCTCTAAAACCTGGAGCGACTGTCAACTTGGAACGTGGCCTAAAGCTTGGAGCGAGGTTAGACGGCCATATGGTTCAGGGTCATGTGGATCAAGTTGGCGCGTGTACCCACGTTGAAACCGAGAATGGAAGTTGGGTATACTCCTTTAAGTATGATGCTTCTCTTGGCAACCTAACCATTGAAAAGGGATCTGTTACCGTAAACGGTGTGAGCCTTACAGTTGTAAACTCTAAAGATGATGGCTTTAGCGTTGCCATCATTCCTTACACCTACGAGCATACTAATTTTAATGGCTTTGAAGTGGGTACTGTGGTCAATTTAGAATTTGATGTGATCGGGAAATATGTCGCCCGTCTTCATGGCGCTCGTTAAACTATTTACTTAGTTTTTCATTCTGAGCTTCGAGCAATTCTTTAATATCTGATAACAACTGAATATCTGCGGGTGTAGTAACCGTGACATCGCTCACATCCTCTGCTTTTGCTTGAAGCTTGTTAACGAATTTGACCACGATAAAAATGGTAAAGCCAACAATTAGAAAATCTAAAACAGTTTCTGTTAATAAGCCATAATCGATGGATACTTGGCTATTTTTTTCAGTCGCATCTCTTAAAATTAATTTTTTTTCTTGGAAATTAATCCCATCCGACAAGAGTGATAATGGCGGTAAAATAACATTTTTTACTAGTACGTTAATAACCGCATTAAAAGAGGCTCCAATAATGATTCCAATCGCCATATCAATCATATTACCTTTCACGGCAAAGTCTTTAAATTCTTTTATTAGTTTCATATTATTCTATTTTGTTAGTTAATAAAGGATCAAAATTAAAAATCCCCAACCAAAAATGGTTAGGGATTTTAAAAAAAAATTAAAAACGATTTATTTAGCGTAACCAAAAACTTTCGCTTCAGAGTTATAACCTCCAATAAAAATTAATATTTCATCATCGTGACCTTCTACCACTGACCAGAAATCTTTCCCAGCCTGATCCATTGGACCTCCAATATTAGCTTCCTCATAAGCTGCGAAATCTGACCAATCACTAAAAAATTGATAGGTGTGGAAATCTGCACCAGAGCCGTACAGGTGTTGGCTAGCGTAAGCTGCAGCAGCGTGACCACTTTCTTTTAAAGTTTTTAAACTTCCATTTATAACTCCTTCTGAAAACGCTTTGGTTTTACCCCATTTTACTTCGTACTTACTAACGACAACAACTTTTTTGGTTGACCAGTCTATAGTTTCTAATCCAAACATCAAATCCTCTAAGCCAGCACTCTGTCTAATTTGATCAGAATGATTATCAGCATACATTCTAGTATATGACATGTAATCTTGCATCATTTGTTTTTCACCTTCCTCATCGAGGTTCATCGCATCCACATTTGCTTTAAATGCTGCGTCAGCTAATACTGCATCTTTAACTAAATCTTCAGTAGAAGCATAAAAATCATAAAGCGCAAAAGAATAGTCTCCTGCAAAAGCGTGTGCAAAAACACCTGCACCAGTAAGAGTTCGGTCCTCTGAAACTGATAGATTCATGAATTTTTCGTGTAACTCTAAAAACTCGTCAGACTCCTCTCTAGGAACTGTCACATAGGTAATGTTAACAATCTGTGCAGACATTGCAAATCCGACACATAAGCATACTATTGTAATTAAATTTCTCATTATAAATTATTTTAGTTGTTATTTTTTAAGTAATGAATTACCTTTTGATCGTTTTTTTAAATTGACTCCAGCCCGTTACTTTGCCGTCAACAATGTGGTAGTACTCGTAAATAACTTCTGAATCAATTTCTGAGTCTGGACTAGAGTTTTTTGACGTAAATTGAGCATTTACCCAATCTCCTGTATCCATGGATGTAGAGTCATCCCCGTCATCAGTAAGTGCTAGAGAAAAGGCATAATCGGTAGTCCATTCGTAGTTATTTCCTTCCGCTAAAGATTTAGCCACTTGCGCTTTGATTTTATCTACAAATTCTTGAGGACCTGTGGCAACAAAACCATCAGCAAAACTAAATGAAGCCTTATCAGCAATATATGTTTTCATGGTATCATAGTCTAGTTTTGCCCAAGCAGTGTCTAATTGTTTAAAAACTTCTACGGCATCAGAAGAACCCATTTTTACTTGAAAATCGGTATCTGTTAAAAAGCCATTTGTTGAAGTCTCACAAGGGGCTGTTTCGTTACAAGAGGTGAACGAAAATGTGCAAACTAATGCAAAAATTAGGGTAGTGTTTTTCATGTGTTTATTAAAATAGTTAGATTCAAACTTACGTATATTAATTGTACAATACAAGTTATATTTTAGTGTATCTTTTACTTACATGATTAAACATACCAGGAAATATTGTTTAAAAGGTGTTAATCAAAAAATTGATTTAGGTTTTTTAGAGTATTCTTTTAAATATGGGATAACAGAGCCTTTATAAGTAGGATTTAGGCAGTTTAGGCTCATTGCGTGAATTGTTTAGTATTTAATTCATACATTTAAAAAATAATCTTAAAAAGAGTCTTATGGATAATGCGTCAATTTTAGCCCAACTTATAGTTTCTATTTCTGTTATTAGCGTTTGGGTATTTAGGTATGATAATATTGTTTTAGAGTTTAAGCAGTATGGTATTTCTAATTTACTAAGAAATATTGTTGGTGCTTCAAAGATTTCTTTAGCAACTATTTTAATTTTAGGGATTTGGTATACAGAACTTTTATTAGTGTCATCTCTTTTAATGGCTTTTTTAATGATCTGTGCACAATTTTACCACATCAAAGTAAAAAACCCGTTGATTAAATACGTACCATCCTTTCTTCTATTGGTGCTTTCCTTGTTTATTGCTGCAGTGAACTATGGTTTAGTCTAGCTAATGGATTTAAACATATTACTCGTAGTATTCTCGGCACTTTCTTTTATTTTTTATGGCATCACATCTTTTTTTTCAAAGAGAATGGTTTCTGAATATGCCCGTTGGGGCTATAGCAACCAACGTATTTTATTAGGATGTATGCAATTATTAGGCGGTATTGGTTTGCTTGTTGGGCTGACGAATTCTGTCTTACTTTCTGTGGCCTCCTTTTTACTAACGTTTATGATGATTACTGCTGTTCTAGTAAGAATTAAAATAAAGGATTCTTTGATAAATATGTTCCCAGCAGTATTTTATACCTGCTTAAACTTTATTATCTTATACAACTCATTGATATAAAATACTGGTTTTTATTAATACAATTTTTAAAATAGCTGGAGAAAGCTATTGGACATTCATCTATAAATTTAAGTGTAATCTATTTAAGGGTCTTAGAAATAGCTTAAAGTATAAAAAGTTTCATTTTTCAAAAAATTAAATTATAATTGTATTAAAAGAATAATGAAGTATGAACTTTTTAAAATTTTCAATATTCCATTTATATATTTAAAATTATGAAAAAAACCCTACCACTAATTATTCTGTTTTTAACTTTAAGTTGTAAAAATAATGTTTCAATTGACCACTTGTACCCAAATGAAGATTTAGTAATCGAAAACCACGATAATTGGGGAGAAGGTAATTACAAAAAAGTAATTAAAGAATTTAAAAGCAATCCTTTAAATTATGGTGATATTGTCTTTTTAGGAAACAGTATAACTTGGGGCGGAAAAGATTGGAGTAAAAGATTAAAATACCCTAATATTAGAAACAGAGGAATTGGCGGGGATGTTACAGATGGAGTATTGGCGCGAATCGATGAAATAACTTACTTTAAACCTAAAGCTGTATTTTTATTAATTGGAATAAATGATTTATGGAACAATAATAGCCCTAACAATCCTTCTGCAGAATATATAGCTAATAATATTATACAAATTGCCCAAGTTATTAATGCAGAAACACCAAAAACTAAGATTTATGTCCAAACCGTTTTACCAATAGAAAAAGAGCAATACAAAAACAATATCTTAAAAGTAAATGAAATAATAAAAGCCAACGAAAAAGAAAATCCATACCAAATCGTTGATTTATATTCAATTTTTGTAAACGAAAATGGTCTAATTAGAAAGGAACTTTCAACTGATGGAATTCATCTTAACGAAAAAGGTTACGATGCTTGGGTTGAATTTATTAAGCCTATAATTTATTCTATAAATTAATGAAAATTCCTTATGAGAATGTTTTTTTGTAATTATGGTTATTCTCAATATTTAAAAAAAATAAAAGCTATAAATAAGGCAGAAATAAAGATTTTTAATAGGAGTTTAGAAATAGCTGAACAGAAAAAAGAAAATATGCCTATGGGTTTACTCTTCTGAATAATTAGTAAGCCATCGAAAAGTGTTTAAAACAAAATTTTTCCAGTCATATCCTTCAGTATTCATGCCTGCATACATTTTAGTTCCATCATCCATATTGAAAACCATTGCAGTAAAACCATTTGAATCCCCAAAAGCAGCAATTTTTCCAGAACCATACATACCTGCTAACCCTTGAGAATTTCCCTTTCCATCAGGCCCTATGCCTGTAGAGTGTTTTACATTAAATGAACTTTCATCAAGTTTTAGTATATTTTCATATTTAGAGCCTAAAAGAGCACTTCCTCCAAATGAAACTAATTTTTCTACTTTATACTTTCCGTTTACAATAGGGTGACTCGTGTTCAAGTTTTTGTTTTCGAATTTTATCATTCCTGGACCGTACTTACTTTCGTAATTAATTGTATCTACAGTGGTTCCAATGGATGACTCAATGTCAAATTTTCGTAATAATGGGTTTATGGCCTGGTCAAATGGGGCGTGTTCGCTGAAGGCCAAAAGTGAGCCTCCATTATTTACCCAGTTTTGTAATTCATTAAGTTCATTTTCAGAAAAAGTGTTTTTATTTGCTGCTGAGGTTTCCGTAGCAAAATCAAACGGTAATGCCGTAATAACGACTAGAACTGTAGCTTGGCTTAAACTTGATTTAGAAAACTCTTTATCAAGGAATGATACTCTGTACCCATCATTTAACAATAAGTCCACAAGAGGCTTTATTAAATGAGATTGTATAAAAAAGTTTTTGTGAGTTGAGTCAAACATAATTAACGGCCCATCATTAATTTCAAATGAAGGATCTTCAACCTCTAAGTTGACATTAGTGTCATTATACATAGGCCATTTGTAAGGGTAATTTTGTTCCTGGCCAAAAGATAAAAATGGAACAAATAATAATAGCAAGATTAGTTTTTTCATAACCCAAATATAACTCTTATTTTGAAAGTGATATTGCCAAATATTAATATATCTCATTTAAAAGGGTTAGAGATAGCTTAATTAAAGTAAGAACATATGCCTATAGTTTAGTTTCTGGAAGCTTTATTTTTGTCCAACCTTTTCTCATAAAGTAAGGGGTTGATATTTTAAGCGTGTTGTTGTACTTTGTTTCAAACTTGTCAATAATTTTCAGGACCTCATCAATATTTTTTCTAAAACTCTTCTCAAATCGCAAACAAACTTTATTGTTGTCTCCAATAAACCAAATAGCTTCCGTTGTATCTTTGCCATATTGGCCATCATATATTTCTTCAACCTCTATATAATAACTTACCTCCCTCCAGGTTTTTCTTTTCAGAACAATTGGAATGAGATAAAGCCCTTTAGTAATTCCTATTCTATCAACGATTAAGACATTTACAGAAATAACTATTATAAACAACAGTGATCCTATAACATAATAGATATTATCTAAAACAAAGCCATAATCACCTTCCCATAAGGAGCGTAGTGTTTCCCATAGATTTGATAAGTCTAGATGTCGTGTGCCTTTTATTGTTTCCAATAATTGAACAAAATCCAACTACCCATATTATAATTGGCCAATAATTATATCCAATTGATTTAAATTCTTTCATAAATCAGATATATAAAAACTTTCATACTGCAACTATTTTTATATATTGTAATAAATTAACTAAAACTTATATTATGATTAAAGCAATTAAATTATTAGCCATTTCCGTTTTGGCTGTATCATGTACAACAGGAAATCACGCTGATTTTGAAAAGAATACAGCTACAGCAAAAAAGTACTTTGAACTTCATCAAGCTGAAAATTCAGATGCGATGTTTGAGCTACTTCACGACGAAATAGAATGGCATATGCCTGTTTATGGTTCTGAGATGGCTGATTTAAATGAGTTTAAGAAAGCGATACTTAATTACCAAAAAGCTTTTGATAACATGAACTTTACAGCTGATTATTGGCTCCCTGGTGTTGACCCCGAAACTGGACAATTAGATGGGAGCACCAGAACTTATGGAACCTGGACTGCTAACCATGTTGAAACTGGGAAATCTGTCAAATTAACTGCATACCACGCATTTTCATTTGTAGATGGTAAGATTTCAGGTGGTGGGGATTGGTTTGATTTTGGAGGAATGATGAATTCTCTTGTTGCAGATGTGGCTGATCTAGAAGAAATAGAATAGTCGGTTAGAAAGCATATAATTTCACTATGGTGGTAATAGCCCTTACAATTTTGTAAGGGTTTTTTGTTGAACTATTTTTACTTAAACGCTGTAAAGGTCTAACCTACTTACTTGGATTAGAAGTAGCTGAATTATAGAGATAGATAGACAAGCCTACAAATAACATAGCCTATAGTAGCTATCAAAATTTTCTTTCGGTGTTTAAGATACCATTCCATTTATTGCTTGTTTAATTTTGAATAACCACAATTTACAATATTTAGTTTTTACTTAAACTATCTCTAATTGCATCTTTTGGACTGGTTTTTTTTAAATCATTATATTTATGTTATGAAAAGAGGGTTATTTGTTTTATTGTTTATTCCACTTGTGTCTATTGGGCAAGATGTTGAGTTACCTGCACTAAGACTTAGTGATAACTTTTCAAAACCCAACAGAGTTTTGAAGACAATAATTTCTGATAAATCTTTATTTCAACAAAATTATAATAATACTAATCTAACACTTGATTATGTTATTAGGTATCATTTTTACACCTCAATTGAATTGAATTCAGAAGAAAATCAATTAATAAGTATGGATGGTACTAAATTTAAACTTTCTTCAAAAAATGCTGTGGATTTAACAGATGAAATCGTCTCACTAGTAAGCAGAATGTCTTTTGGTAAAAAAGAATTTAATGAGTTTAAGGAACTAAATAAAAAATGAAAAAGGAAGCACCAAAATGGAAGGCAATTATAATAATAGCATTAACTTTTGTTACTGCATTTGCTATGGTCTATGAGACTTATATTAGAATGGTGAACTCTTAGTAGCTTTATCCAAATCTCTATCCTTGTATTTATCTAATCTATATAATTTCTATTTGAAATTTTTCTGTTCTCGTTGAGGTTCTTCTATTTACGGGGTTTAGAAATAGCTGAATTGAAACAAGAAGATATACCTATGGTTTAGTAACAACCAGAACATAATCTAATGAAGTTACACCCCGTTCCTCAAATATACTTCTCCACCATCACATTCAAATGTAATTGGAATAACTAATTCATTTCCAAAGTTTGGAATCGATAGTTAAAACCTTTTCCCAATAGAAACACCTAGTCTGGCTACCCCTTCATCATTATCGCCGCCAGATAAATTTCTTCCTACACCAGCTAGCAATTCAAGAGTAAACCCTTTTCTATTGATCCATTTTTTTCCTATAGCAAATCCTGGCGCAATTTTACTAGATGAAAGTTGAGTGAAAATTTCTGCAAATATTCCATTACCCCCAAAATCTTCCGTTTGTAAAAAATAAAACCTATAGTAAGGAGTTAAAATTATTGGATCATAATCAAGGATACCATCATCTTCTGACATATTTATAAATAAGGTTGCTCCGAATCCTGAATTAGAATTATTACTTTTTTCATAAGCAATTGTTAAGGCTGGAAATACAAGAAAATCTAAGAAATCGACCCTTATTTCGTTTTTACCCAAAGAAGAAGTAAACTCTTCAATTTGAGTGTCTGATTTTACAACTTCTACTTTTTGAACTTTATCTTGTGAAAAAGAAACCAATGGAATTAGAAATAATATTATAATGAAATTTTTCATGATATGATTTTAATTAATAATACAAATATAACTGTTATTCTACAAGTAAAACACCCAAACGTAATTTAATCTATTTACGTGGCTCAGAAATAGCTGAACTGAAGGAAGAAGATATGCCTATGGTTTACTTGTGGGTTTTCATACTTCTCCTTTTTTTAAAACAATCCAAAATATTAAATAAACTAACCCAAGTCCACCGAAAACTGTTACAATTCTCCAAATAATGGGGTCAATATTAGTATGTTCTCCCATACCGTGACAGACACCTCCAATGTATCCTTTTTTAGGATATCGATATAACTTTTTCATTTAATGTTTTTTTCTAAAACACTTCCTATTCCTACCCCAAAACATAAACCTAATGCAATCCCTAATCCAACATTATTAGTGGCACTACCAATTACAATTCCCGCAATTAAGCCTATTCCTGCTCCTTTTGATATTTTAGATTCCTTCATATTCAAATATAAGAAATGTAAATTTAACCTATTTGCGAGAATTAGAAATAGCTGAATACTTATGATCATTACTTATTCAGTAAATCGATCACATTAAAGTAATAATAAATGACATTAATGATTCTAAATATTTTAAAATGAATAACTTATGAGAATAACTAAAATAATTTATCATGGGTATTAAAAGTTTTCAAGGAAAAAGAGAGGTCCATAAGGGTGCTGAAAATGCACAATTTTTAGTATCCGATTATATGACCAAAAAATTAGTAACCTTTAAACCCGACGATTCTTTAGATGATGTCATTCATTTGTTAATCGCCCATAAAATTTCTGGTGGTCCGGTTGTCAACGATAAAAATGAATTAATTGGAATTATTTCTGAAACCGATTGTATCAAACATATTTCGGAAAGTAAATATTACAACATGCCTTCTGATAGCGGAAATAATGTGGCAAAAAAAATGAATACTAATATCGATACCATTGACAAAGACATGAACATATTTGATGCAGCCACTAAATTCATCAACTCTAAAAGAAGACGATTTCCTGTCGTGGAAAACGGTAAATTAATCGGACAAATCAGTCAAAAAGATGTATTGAAAGCGGCCTTAAGTTTACAAGGTAATACTTGGAAAAAATAGATTAAAACTATTTTTTTTCTTCCAAACTAAAAAATCACCAAGGATTACCTTCACTATCTCTTGAGCAAGCGAAGATTAATAAAGCAGAAAGCTATGGGGCATTCATCCATAAATGTAAGTTTAACCTATTTACGTGGTTTAGAAATAGCTGAACTGAAGGAGGAGGATATGCCTATGGTTTAAATATGGCTATTCAAAATGCCACCTATTATTTTTAAAACTATTCTTGTAACTTTGTAAGAAAATTAAATATGTTGCTTTCGGCTTTTAAACAAACACTTAGAGAATTAGATACATTAAAGTTTCAACTCCCTAATGGGCAGTTTGTACCTGCGAATTTTCATATCACAGAAGTAGGAAATGTAACGCGGAACTATATGGATTGTGGTGGTTTGTTGCGTGAAGAAAACAAACTCAACTTACAGCTTTGGGTGGCTTCTGATACAGACCATCGCCTAAAACCTAATAGTGTTTTAAACATCCTGCAATTAGCGGAAAAACAGTTGGGCTATTCAAATTTGGAATTAGAAGTCGAATACCAACGAAGTACCGTTGGGCGTTATAAATTAGCTTTTGACGGAGCTGTATTTCAACTTATCAATACTCAAACGGCTTGCTTAGCACCCGACCAGTGTGGCATCCCGCAAGAAAAGCCTCGTGTTCGTGTTACGTCAAGTGGTTTAAGCTGTAATCCTGACTCGGATTGTTGTTAATGGTATTATATATATTTTTCATATGCCAAATAGCTGAATTAAAAGAAGAGGACATGCCTATGGATTAGTAGTCAGAAAATTTCAAGAATATAACTATGGAAAGAACTAAAACTGCTGCAAAGGATCGTCTTTTACAATAGAGTAATCTTTAACTGGTACCTCCACTCCGAATTAATTATCAATATTTACTTTGAATTTAGTAGATCCACCAACTGGAGTGATGTAAACTGCTATAAGCTTATTTGGGTTTATATAAAGATGACCCAGCTTTGGGTTATGAATTCTGTCGTTCCATTCGCTGCCATCTCTTCCAAATTCAGCAACTTCAAAATTGTAATAACCAGTGTCAACAAGATCAGCCGTATAATCTTTAAGGAGAGAATACGTAGAGCCATCGGATAGTTTACCGCTAAAAGAAACATTTCCATTTATGAAAAGTTGAGAAGGATGTATTTGTTGTTCAATCCATTCAGGTGTGATAGCAGTTGCTGTTTGAAAAGTTGCCACACAACTATTGAAGGTTATAACAATTACCATAAACGACAACAGTAGAATTAGTTTTTTCATTTCCTTTTTGAAACTATATATTCAATAATCCAATATACTGGGGTTACGATCAAACCAGATATCGCATAAACATTATACTTATTATCAATTACATCAAAGGATACTAACGCAACTGTTATCAAACAAATACCTAATAAAACATCAAAAAAGTTCTTTATATGTTTTTTCATAATCTATGATTTATTTATTTTTTCCAAATAACCAGGCATAACATGTACAATAAAAAAGAAAGCAGCTATTAGAAACGCATCACTCCAATTTTGATTTACAATACAATAAATAAAACCACTTATAAGTGCAAGACCAGAAATTACAACTAAAACTTTAACGATTTTTTGTTTATTCATAACCCAAATATAACTGTTATTCTGCAAGTAAAGCACCCAAACGTAAGTTTAACCTAAAGAGGTTTAGATATCGCTGAATTGAAGGAAGAAGATATGCCTATGGTTTAGTTCTAAATACAATGGTCGACTTCGGGGTGGTTTTTAGTGTTTTTATAGTTAGCATCAAAAACACAATTTTCTTTCAATTTAAATATAGTTCCATCAGCATATTTAATTTCCACATTACCATCAATAAACTTGATTTGAGAAATATTTTTTAAAGCATATTTTTTCATACCCCCAATTTACAACATTTAGTTTTTACTTAAACTATCTATAATTTCGATTTGAAACTTTTGTTCTTCTTGTTGAGGTTCTTCTATTTGTGGTTTAGTAACTATGTAAGGTAATCCTAATTGTATTAGTTTTAGTCTTTCTGACTTTGTCATAGTCTCTAAATCTAATGAGTCTATAGCCTCACTTATTATACTAGATAGTTTGTCTTTAATCTTGCTAGTTAGTTTATTAGGAGTCCCTTTAGTTCTTCCTCCATACTTATTTCCTGTTGTGTTCATATCTATTTTAAACTACTTTTCTTAAACAACCGACCGAAGGTCGCTTTTGATATATATAACGGATTTATTGAACACATTTATCCTGTATTCAGAAATTAATTATTTTTTTAGATTTTATTTGAAGTTTTTTAGGTAATATATTTAAGTATTTCTTTGGCTATATATTTAGAAATACATCTTACTATAAAACAATAACTTAAGATTGTTAGGTCTTATTATTTAATAAAGTTACAGGTTTAATTTTTAAGAGTCAAGGAATAGTTTTTCACAAAACAGCTGTTTTATTAACAAAAACCTTCTCTGTTGTTCTCTGTTGGATAATTGTTCCAAACCGAATTTTAT
>Ga0209716_1000406_pt1 | contig 41962 bp, 42 predicted proteins | sample COGITO_mtgs_1205_FD_184811 | JGI IMG/M metagenome (GOLD analysis project Ga0209716, IMG submission 184811) | Pelagic marine microbial communities from North Sea - COGITO_mtgs_120531 (SPAdes) (version 2) | ecosystem: Environmental > Aquatic > Marine > Epipelagic ...
AAGATGGTAAGAAAGTAAGATTTTCAAAAAAATCTAACGAAGTAATTTAAGAATTATGGGGTACATTCCAAGATTAAAACAAGAGTACAAAGACAGAGTTGTGTCAGCTCTTACAGAAGAATTCGGATATAAAAATGTAATGCAAGTTCCAAAACTGCAAAAGATAGTAATATCTAAAGGAGTTGGTGCAGCTGTTGCAGACAAGAAACTAATCGATTACGCAATCGAAGAAGTAACTAAGATATCTGGTCAAAAAGCAATTGCTACAATTTCCAAAAAGGATGTAGCATCTTTTAAATTACGTAAAGGAATGCCAATTGGTGTTAAAGTAACTTTACGTGGTGAAAACATGTATGAGTTTTTAGATCGTTTAGTGACCTCTGCACTTCCACGTGTAAGAGACTTTAACGGGATCAAAGCAAATGGATTTGACGGAAGAGGTAACTATAATTTAGGAGTTACTGAGCAAATTATCTTCCCAGAAATCAATATTGATAAAGTCAATAAAATTTCTGGAATGGATATCACATTTGTAACAGATGCTGATACGGATAAAGAAGCAAAATCATTATTAACAGAACTAGGGGTTCCTTTTAAAAAGAATTAAGCTATGGCTAAAGAATCAATGAAAGCCCGCGAGGTGAAAAGAGAAAAAGTAGTTGCTAAGTATGCTGACAAACGTAAAGCGTTGAAAGATGCTGGTGATTATGTAGGTTTGCAAAAACTTCCTGTAAATGCCTCCCCAGTGCGTATGCACAACAGATGTAAATTAACTGGCCGTCCAAAAGGCTATATGAGACAGTTTGGACTTTCAAGAGTTATGTTTAGAGAAATGGCTAACAAAGGTTTAATTCCAGGCGTTAGAAAAGCAAGTTGGTAAAATTATAAATTGGTTCAAGGTTCTAATAATAGAAAACCAAAACCGCAAATTAATACACTATGTATACAGATCCAGTAGCGGATTATTTAACAAGAATTAGAAATGCTGTTCGTGCGAACCACAGAGTCGTAGAGATTCCTGCTTCTAATTTAAAGAAAGAAATTACTAAAATATTATTCGAACAAGGATATGTTTTAAGTTACAAGTTTGATGACTCAACAGTACAAGGTACTATCAAAATAGCGCTTAAGTACAACAAGGAGACTAAAGACCCGGTAATTAAAAAGATCCAAAGAATAAGTAAACCAGGTTTACGTAAATATTCTGGTTCTGGAGATTTACCTCGTATTCTTAATGGTCTTGGTATTGCAATCGTTTCTACTTCACGTGGAGTTATGACAGGCAAACAAGCTCAAAGAGAAAACGTTGGAGGTGAAGTTTTGTGTTACGTCTACTAATTTAAAGATTTTAAGAAATGTCAAGAATAGGAAAAAATCCAGTAGCAATTCCCGAAGGTGTTAGTTTAGATATTACAGATAACCTTATTACGGTTAAAGGTAAATTAGGAGAACTAACTCAAGAATACTCTGCTGTAAGTATAAAAATTGAAGACAGTATCGTTTATTTAGAACGACCATCTGAAAATAAGGAACACAAAGCAAAACACGGTCTTTACCGTGCTTTAATAGCCAACATGATAGAAGGTGTTACAGCCGGATGGACTAAAGAATTAGAATTAGTCGGTGTAGGGTATAGAGCTTCTAATCAAGGACAAAAACTTGACTTAGCATTAGGTTTTTCTCACAACATTGTTTTAAATATTGCTCCAGAAGTTAAGGTTGAAACAGTATCAGATAAGGGAAAAAATCCAATCATTAAATTAACATCTCACGACAAACAACTTGTAGGCCAAGTTGCAGCCAAGATCCGTGGATTCAGATCGCCTGAGCCATATAAAGGAAAAGGAATTAGATTTGTAGGTGAAGTAATAAGAAGAAAAGCAGGTAAATCAGCTTAATAAGTAAGTTATGGCATTATCAAAAAACGATAGAAGACAAAGAATAAAAAACAGAATCAGAAAGATTGTAACTGGGACCGCGTCTCAGCCTCGATTAGCTGTTTTTAGAAGTAATAAAGAAATTTATGCTCAATTAGTAGATGACGTTAGTGGTGCAACCATCAGTGCGGCTTCTTCAAGAGATAAAGAAATCAGTTCAACTAATGGTTCTAAAGTTGATATCGCAGCGTTAGTTGGGAAATCAGTGGCAGAGAAAGCACTAAAAGCTGGAGTTGAATCCATTACTTTTGATAGAGGTGGTTACTTATACCATGGTAGAGTAAAATCGTTAGCGGAAGGCGCTAGAGGAGCAGGACTTAAATTTTAAAAAATTATGTATCAAAAATACAAAAGTGCAGAACTAGTAAAACCAAGTGGATTAGATTTAAAAGATCGTTTGGTAGGTGTTCAAAGAGTTACTAAAGTAACAAAAGGTGGTAGAGCATTTGGCTTTTCAGCGATAGTTGTTGTAGGCGATGAAGCGGGTGTCGTAGGACAAGGCTTAGGTAAATCTAAAGATGTTGCTAGTGCAATTGCAAAAGCAGTTGAAGATGCTAAGAAAAACTTAGTTAGAATTCCTTTAATTAAAGGGACTTTACCTCACGAACAAAAAGGTAAGTATGGTGGAGCAAGAGTAAACATTATTCCTGCAGCGCCTGGTACAGGAGTTATTGCTGGTGGAGCTGTAAGAACAGTTTTAGAAGCCGTTGGAGTTCATGATGTATTATCAAAATCTCAAGGGTCTTCAAATCCTCACAATGTTGTAAAAGCAACTTTTGATGCTTTATTACAATTAAGAGACGCGAAAGCAATAGCACGTGAGAGAGGCATTTCTCTTACAAAAGTTTTTAACGGATAATTTAGAACACGATGGCTAAGATAAAAGTAACAAAACAGAAAAGTGCGATCAAACGTACACAGAGACAAAAGAGAACGTTAGAAGCGCTTGGTCTTAAAAAGATTGGTCAAACTGTAGAACATGATGCGACCTCTAACATTTTAGGAATGGTCAATAAAGTAAAACATTTAGTTTCTGTAGAAGAAGCTTAAAATAATACTGAAAAATGAATTTAAGTAATTTAAAACCTGCAGAAGGTTCAGTTAAGAGTCAAGGTAAAAGAGTTGGTAGAGGACAAGGTTCTGGAAAAGGTGGTACTGCAACACGTGGTCACAAAGGAGCTAAGTCACGTTCAGGTTACTCTAGAAAAGTCGGATTTGAAGGTGGTCAAATGCCACTTCAAAGACGTGTACCTAAATTTGGTTTCACCAATATTAACCGCAAGGACTACCAAGGTATTAACCTTGATACTCTACAACAGTTAGTAGACGAAAAGAAAATTAAATCTGAATTAGATTTCAACTCAATTGTTGAATTACGTTTAGCACGTAAACACGAACTAGTAAAAATCTTAGGAAGAGGCGAACTTAAAGTTAAACTTAAAGTTTCAGCTCATAAATTCACAGCAACAGCTAAAGCGGCTATTGAAGCAGCTGGTGGTGAAGTTGTAACCCTATAATACCCCAGAAAATGAAATTTATAGAGACATTAAAAAACGTTTGGAAAATTACAGAACTTAAAGATAGAATTCTTCTTACTTTAGGGCTGTTGTTAGTATATCGTTTTGGAGCACAAGTTGTGCTTCCAGGAATTGACGCTTCACAGTTAGGATCATTAGCATCTAAAACAGATTCGGGATTACTTGGACTCTTAAATGCCTTTACTGGTGGTGCTTTTGCAAAAGCTTCAATTTTTGCTTTAGGTATTATGCCTTATATTTCGGCTTCAATTGTTGTTCAATTAATGGGTATAGCAATACCTTATTTACAGAAACTTCAAAAAGAAGGTGCAAGTGGTCAAAAGAAAATAACCCAAATTACTCGTTGGTTAACTATTGGTATCTGTCTAGTACAGGCACCAGCGTATTTAGCCAGTCTTCCTGCCTTAATGGGAGGGACTGAAGCGTTTACTTTAGGTCAAGGTGGTGTATTCTACTTCTCTTCTATTGTGATTTTAGTAACTGGTTGTGTGTTTGCAATGTGGTTAGGTGAAAAAATTACAGACAAAGGAATTGGAAATGGAATCTCTTTATTGATTATGGTTGGTATTATTGCAACAATGCCACTTTCTTTTGCACAAGAATTTGACTCTGCAGTTAACCAATCTCAAGGGGGGTTAATTAAGATACTAATTGAAATTGTTATATGGTTTGTCATTATATTAGCTTCTATTATGTTAGTAATGGCAGTTAGAAAAATAGCAGTACAATATGCTAGAAGAACAGCTTCCGGTGGCTATGAGAAGAATATCATGGGATCAAGACAGTACATTCCCTTAAAGCTTAACGCTTCAGGAGTAATGCCAATTATCTTTGCACAAGCAATTATGTTTGTTCCAGGATTAGTAGGCGGCCTAGATGTTCTCAAAGATTCAACAGTAGGCCAGTGGTTAGTAGCGAATTTTGGTGGTAATAGTATGTTTGGATTGTGGTATAATATAGTGTTTGCACTATTAATTATAATTTTTACATATTTTTACACCGCGATCACAGTGCCAACCAACAAAATGGCTGATGATTTAAAACGAAGTGGAGGATTTATTCCTGGTATCCGACCTGGTTCGGAAACCTCAGAATACCTTGATAAAATAATGTCTCAGATTACCCTGCCAGGATCTATGTTTTTAGCTCTTATTGCTGTGTTTCCAGCAATAATAGTACAACTCATGGAAATCCAACCAGGATGGGCTTTGTTTTTTGGAGGAACTTCATTGTTAATAATGGTGGGAGTTGCAATCGACACAATGCAACAAGTAAATTCATACTTGTTAAATAAACATTATGACGGCTTGATGAAAACAGGTAAAAATAGAAAAGCAGTTCAATAGCTCAATATAAATACATGGCAAAACAAGCAGCAATAGAACAAGACGGAAGCATCATAGAAGCATTATCAAATGCGATGTTCCGAGTAGAATTAGAAAATGGTCACGTTGTGACCGCCCATATCTCTGGTAAGATGCGTATGCATTATATTAAACTATTACCTGGGGATAAAGTAAAACTGGAAATGAGTCCTTACGATTTATCTAAGGCAAGAATAACTTATAGATACTAATTAGAAGTAAAGATGAAAGTAAGAGCATCAATTAAAAAGAGAAGTGTAGATTGTAAAATCGTACGCCGAAAAGGAAGACTTTACGTTATAAACAAAAAGAATCCTAGGTTCAAACAAAGACAAGGTTAATTATGGCTAGAATTGCAGGGGTAGACATCCCAAAACAAAAAAGAGGAGTAATCTCTTTAACTTATATCTATGGGATAGGTAGAAGTAGAGCTAAAGAAATATTAGCAGAAGCAAAAGTTGATGAAAGTACAAAAGTGTCCGATTGGTCCGATGAAGAAATCGGTAACATTCGTGATGCCGTAGGAACTTTTAAAATTGAAGGAGAACTTCGTTCAGAGATCCAATTAAACATCAAACGTTTAATGGATATCGGTTGCTACAGAGGAATTCGCCACAGAGCGGGTCTTCCATTACGTGGACAACGTACGAAGAACAACTCAAGAACTAGAAAAGGTAGAAGAAAAACAGTTGCTAACAAGAAAAAAGTAACTAAATAATAATTAGTAATATGGCAAAGTCAAGTACTAAAAAACGTAAAGTTATCGTAGAATCTACGGGAGAAGCACACGTAACTGCTTCTTTTAATAACATTATCATCTCATTAACCAATAAAAAAGGCGACGTGATCTCATGGTCATCAGCTGGAAAAATGGGTTTTAGAGGTTCTAAAAAGAATACACCTTATGCAGCTCAGTTAGCAGCAGAAGATGCTTCTGGTCCTGCTAAAGACGCAGGTCTTAAGAAAGTAAAAGTATACGTTAAAGGACCTGGTAATGGTAGAGAGTCAGCAATACGTTCTTTACACAACAGTGGAATTGAGGTTACTGAAATTATTGATGTAACTCCTACTCCTCACAATGGATGTAGACCACCAAAAAGAAGAAGAGTTTAATTTTAATAGTATAAACGAGAGATCAACGACTGTCGAAGGATAAGCTTAAGACCTTAATTCACAATCACTCTCAAAAACAAAACGAAATGGCAAGATATACTGGTCCTAAAACTAAAATCGCCCGTAAGTTCGGCGAAGCAATCTTCGGAGAAGATAAGTCCTTTGAAAAAAGAAACTATCCTCCAGGACAGCACGGAAATAACAGACGCCGTGGTAAAAAGTCTGAATATGCTATCCAGTTAATGGAAAAGCAAAAAGCTAAGTACACTTATGGTGTATTAGAAAAGCAATTTAGAAACATGTTTAAAAAAGCAACTGCCTCGCAAGGAATTACGGGTCAAGTTCTTTTGCAATTATGTGAGTCTAGATTAGATAACGTAGTTTTTAGAATGGGATTATCTCGTTCTAGAAGTGGAGCTAGACAACTAGTTTCTCACAGGCACATTACAGTAAATGGTGGTATTGTAAATATCCCATCTTATTCTTTAAAAGCTGGTGACGTTGTTGCTGTTAGAGAGAAATCTAAATCATTAGAAACAATTGAATCTGCTTTATCAAACTCATCAGTAGTTTATGAGTGGATCACTTGGAACAACGATACAAAATCTGGAACGTATGTTTCTGTTCCTGAACGTCTTCAGATTCCTGAAAACATCAACGAGCAATTCATCGTAGAACTGTACTCTAAATAATAAATTAATCATATTGGTATTTAGCCAAAGGATTTATTAGTGGTCTTCATACTTATAAATCGCGCAACTAATTAACAATTATAACGAAGACAATTATGGCAATATTAAATTTTCAGAAGCCCGACAAAGTAATTATGATCGACTCTACTGATTTCGAAGGTAAATTCGAATTCAGACCTTTAGAGCCAGGATACGGTTTAACAGTTGGAAATGCTTTACGTAGAGTGTTATTATCTTCATTAGAAGGATTTGCAATTACTTCAGTTAAAATGGAAGGTGTTGAACACGAGTTTTCTACAATTCCTGGAGTTGTTGAAGACGTGACTGAGATCATCCTTAACTTAAAACAAGTTCGTTTTAAGCGACAAATTGAGGAAGTTGATAATGAGTCAGTTTCTATATCTATTTCAGGTCAAGATAAATTAACTGCTGGAGACTTTCAGAAATTTATTTCTGGATTCCAAGTTTTAAATTCAGATTTAGTAATCTGTAACCTTGATCCTAAAGTTACCATCAACATGGAATTAACTTTAGAAAAAGGACGTGGATATGTTCCTGCAGAAGAAAATAAAAAATCATCTGCGTCGGTAGGTACAATTTTTACAGATTCTATTTACACTCCGATCAAAAATGTTAAGTATAGTGTTGAGAATTTTCGTGTAGAACAAAAAACCGATTACGAAAAATTAGTTTTCGAAATTCAAACAGATGGTTCTATCACACCTCAAGACGCATTGACTCAGGCTGCTAAAATCTTAATTCACCACTTCATGTTATTCTCCGATGAGCGTATCACTTTAGAAGCAGATGAGATTGCACAAACTGAAACTTATGATGAAGAATCACTTCACATGCGTCAGTTGCTTAAAACTAAATTAATTGACATGGACCTTTCAGTTCGTGCTCTTAATTGCTTAAAAGCAGCAGAAGTAGATACTCTAGGAGATTTAGTGTCATTTAATAAGAATGACCTAATGAAGTTTAGAAACTTTGGGAAGAAATCATTAACTGAGCTTGAAGAGTTAGTCAATGTAAAAGGCCTTAGCTTCGGAATGGACTTAAGTAAATATAAACTAGATAAAGATTAATTACTTTATAATTTGCGCCTCTTAAATGAGTTGATGCAAGATAGAGTTAAAATAAAATGTCATGAGACACGGAAAAAAAATAAACCATTTAGGTAGAAAAACTGCGCATAGAAAGTCAATGTTAGCAAACATGGCCTGTTCTTTAATTGAACACAAGCGTATTAATACCACCGTTGCCAAAGCCAAGGCCTTAAAGCAATTTGTTGAGCCTTTAATTACTAAAGCCAAAGATGACACAACGCATCACAGACGTTTAGTATTTGCTCGTTTGAGACAAAAGGAAACTATCACTGAATTATTCGGTGCTGTAGCAACTAAAATAGCAGATCGTCCAGGTGGTTACACCAGAATCATTAAGTTAGGTAATCGTCTTGGAGATAATGCGGATATGGCTATGATTGAATTAGTAGATTTCAATGAAATTTACAATGCCGATAAGCAACCTAAGAAAAAGACAACGCGTAGAAGCCGTAAAGGTGGTGCTGCGAAACCAGTTACTGCTGCGGTAGAAGCAACATCAACTGAAGAAGAAGAATAAAATGTTAATAATCATTTGAAATTTTAAGGATAAACTTTTTTAGTTTATCCTTTTTTTTGTGCAATTTTGTAAAACCTTTACAAGAAGTCAATTATAATGAAATACAAAACACGAAAGAAAGCTATTCTGCTTTTAGCAGATGGCACCATTTTTTATGGCAAAGCAATTGGAAATGAAGGAACTGCCTTTGGAGAGGTTTGTTTTAATACGGGAATGACTGGGTACCAAGAGATTTTTACTGACCCCTCTTATTTTGGTCAGCTTATGGTAACCACTAATCCACATATAGGAAACTATGGAGTTAATGTTAATGAAATGGAATCCGGCTCTATTAAAATCGCTGGCCTTATTTGTAAAAACTTCAGTTATAATTACTCACGTGTGGACGCTGAAGGATCTTTAGAGGAGTTTTTTAATACACATAATTTATTTGCAATTTCCGACGTAGATACCAGAGCATTGGTGAGTTATATTCGAGATCATGGAGCAATGAACGCTGTTATATCAACAGATGTTGATGATATAGATAGTCTTAAAAAACAGCTTTCTGAAATACCTCAAATGGAAGGTCTTGAACTGGCTTCTAAAGTGTCAACCAAAGAACCTTACTATTACGGCGACGAAAATGCGCGCTTTAAAATAGCAGCCTTAGATATTGGAGTTAAAGAAAACATACTTAGAAATTTCGCCAAAAGGGATGCCTACATAAAGGTGTTTCCATATAATTCAACCTTTGAAGAATTAAGTGCATGGAATCCTGATGGGTATTTCTTATCCAATGGACCAGGAGATCCTGAGCCATTAATAGAAGCCCAATCGTTAGCTAAAACTATCATTGAAAAAAACTTACCTCTTTTTGGAATCTGTTTAGGTCATCAAGTTATTGCTTTAGCCAATGGCGTGTCTACTTATAAAATGCACAATGGACACAGAGGCATTAATCATCCTGTAAAAAACCTTGTAACTGGTAAAGGAGAAATTACCTCCCAAAATCACGGTTTTGCGGTCAATAGAGAAGAAGCGGAAGCACATACAGATTTAGAAATCACTCATTTGCACTTAAATGATGCTACAGTAGCAGGGATTGCAATGAAATCTAAAAATTGTTTCTCAGTGCAATACCATCCTGAAGCAAGTCCAGGCCCACACGATTCCTCATACTTGTTTGATCAATTCATTGAGAGCTTAAAATAATCAATTTTAAAAAGGCAACATTTAATTAAATTATCCCCTTTTTTTATCACTACAACGTTTTAGCTAATAATTACTATTATTCTACTTTAGAATAATTTTAAAAAATTTCAATTTCGTAAATTTGTAAACTATAAATAACTTAAACAGAACACTATGAGTATCATAATTAACATTCACGCGCGTCAAATTTTAGACTCAAGGGGTAACCCTACAGTTGAAGTAGACGTAACAACTGAAAATGGTTTTATTGGAAGAGCAGCTGTACCATCTGGGGCATCTACTGGAGAGCATGAAGCTGTTGAATTGCGTGATGGAGGAACTGCTTACATGGGTAAAGGAGTTTTAAATGCAGTTGAAAATGTGAATGCGCTCATAGCCCAGGAACTTCTAGGTGTTTCTGTTTTTGAACAAAATTTAATTGATCAAATTATGATTGATTTAGATGGAACTCCAAATAAATCAAAACTTGGTGCAAATGCTATACTTGGTGTTTCCTTGGCTGCTGCTAAGGCCGCTGCTGCCGAATTAGGCATGCCATTGTATCGTTATGTGGGTGGCGTTAGTGCTAATACACTTCCAGTTCCAATGATGAATATCATTAACGGAGGATCACATAGTGACGCGCCGATTGCATTTCAAGAGTTTATGGTAATGCCTGTGAAGGCTAAAAACTTTACACATGCCATGCAAATGGGTACGGAAATTTTCCATAACCTAAAAAAAGTATTACATGACAGAGGTCTGAGTACAGCAGTTGGAGATGAAGGTGGTTTTGCACCTAACTTAGAAGGTGGAACAGAAGATGCCTTAGAAACTATTGCAAAAGCAGTTAAGAATGCTGGTTATACTTTAGGAGATGATATAATGATAGCTTTAGATTGTGCAGCTGCAGAATTTTACGTTGATGGTCACTATGATTACACGAAATTTGAAGGTGAAAAAGGAAATGTGCGCACAAGCCAACAACAAGCAGACTATTTAGCTGAATTAGCAGCTAACTATCCAATTATTTCTATCGAAGATGGGATGGATGAAAATGACTGGGAAGGATGGAAATACCTTACAGATAAAATTGGAGATAAGGTACAATTGGTCGGTGACGATTTGTTTGTAACCAATGTAGAACGTCTTTCTAGAGGAATTGAAAACAACATAGCTAATTCAATCTTGATTAAAGTAAATCAAATTGGAACACTTACAGAAACAATTGCAGCTGTAAACATGGCACACAATGCAGGGTATACCTCAGTAATGTCGCACCGTTCTGGAGAAACTGAAGACAATACTATTGCCGATCTTGCAGTAGCATTAAATACAGGTCAAATTAAAACGGGATCTGCTTCGAGAAGTGATAGAATGGCTAAGTACAACCAATTACTCCGTATAGAGGAGGAATTAGGGGAGACGGCTTACTTTCCACAACAAAAAGCATTTAAAATCAAATAACAATATTTAGTTTATTTTAAAAAAAGACACCTTATTTAAGGTGTCTTTTTTTTATAAATGATTTTAGCCCTGTATCTTTTTTTTGAGGTTTGTTTTAATCTTATTAAAAACAATTACACACTTGGAGATTCTCTGATAGCCTTTCGAATAAAACATTTATTTTTTGTAAATTTGCAAGACATTAAAATATTACCAAAATGTCAGATAAAGCAATTTTAGAAATAAACGGTCAAAAATACGAATTCCCAACTTTCATAGGGTCTGAAAATGAAATCGCCATTGATATCAGTACGTTGAGAGCAGCTACTGGTGGCGTGACCACAATAGATCCAGGTTTTAAAAACACAGGATCTTGTACAAGTGAGATTACATTTTTAGATGGAGAAAAAGGAATCCTTAGATACAGAGGGTACTCTATTGAGGAATTAGCAGATAAAGCTGATTTTCTTGAAGTTGCCTTTTTATTGATTTTCGGAGAATTACCTTCAAAAGAAGAGTTGGCTAAGTTCCATTCAGACATAAAATCAGAATCCATTGTTGATGACGATATCCGTAAAATATTAGATGCATTTCCGAAATCTGCTCATCCAATGGGTGTGTTGTCTTCACTGACAAGTGCGCTTACCGCTTTTAATCCGTCCAATGATCAAATTAATAATATCGATTACGAAAGAAGTAAGACGGCTTTATACAAAAACATAGTTAAAGTTTTAGGAAAGATTCCAGTACTAGTTGCATGGACCTTGCGTAAAAAACAAGGCTTGCCTCTTGATTACGGCGATAATTCTTTGGGCTACGTTGAAAACATCCTAAAAATGATGTTTAACAAACCTAATGAACCGTACCTTCAAAATAAAATAATTGTCAATGCCTTAAATAAATTACTTATTCTGCATGCTGATCATGAGCAAAACTGTTCTACTTCTACAGTTCGTATCGTTGGATCGTCTCATGCGGGTTTATTTGCTTCTATCTCTGCGGGTATATCCGCATTGTGGGGCCCTCTTCACGGAGGTGCGAATCAAGCGGTTTTGGAAATGTTAGAAGCGATTAAAGCTGATGGTGGTGATACTAAAAAATATATGGCCAAAGCAAAGGATAAAAGTGATGCTTTTCGCTTGATGGGCTTTGGACATAGAGTCTATAAGAATTTTGACCCACGGGCTAAAATCATAAAAATAGCTGCAGATGAAGTTCTTAAAGACTTAGGAGTTGAAGACCCTATTCTAGACATTGCAAAGGCGCTTGAAAAAGAAGCCTTAACAGATTCTTATTTTGTAGACAGAAAACTGTATCCCAATGTCGATTTTTATTCTGGTATTATATATCGAGCCATGGGAATCCCTGTAGAAATGTTCACTGTAATGTTTGCTTTAGGGCGTCTTCCAGGTTGGATAGGTCAATGGAAAGAAATGCGTTTCCGTAATGAACCTATAGGGCGTCCGCGTCAAATTTATACAGGAAGTACTCAACGCTCCTTCAAATCCGTGTCTAAATAAAGTCCTTTACCAGGCAATATGTTATGCTACAACTTCTCGTTAAAAATGAGTTTACCCGTTTGAGGTCTGTTCTTTTTGGGACTGCTAAGAGCAACGGACCAGTTCCTTTAACCGAAGACTGTTACGATCCAAATAGTTTACGCCATGTGATTTCAGGTACTTATCCAACCGAAGTTGATATGAGTATAGAAATGGCGGCTGTTTTAGCAGTATTTGACAAATATAATGTTCAAGTATTCCAGCCTACAGTTATCGATAATTATAATCAAATATTTGCCAGAGATATAGCTTTTGTTATTGAGGATAAGCTCATTAAATCAAACATCCTTCCCGATAGAGATCAAGAAATACATGCTTTAGAAACTCTTTTTAAACAAATCAGTCCAGAAAATAACATTACACTTCCTGAAGACTGTCATATTGAAGGCGGTGACGTTATACTTTATGATGATTATATTTTTATAGGGGTTTATTTGGGTGCGGATTATTCAGACTATATAACTGCTAGAACTAACATTAATTCTGCAAAAGCAATTCAGGATTTATTTCCACACAAAAAGGTCAAAACGTTTGAGCTTCGAAAATCAAATATAGATCCACTTGAAAATGCGCTGCATTTAGACTGTTGCTTTCAACCTCTTGGTCGTGGTAAAGCCTTAATTCATGAAAATGGGTTTTTAGAATCAAGTGATTATGAGTGGCTGGTTGACTTTTTTGGCAAGGACAATCTGTTTGAAACAACTAAAGAAGAAATGCAAAAAATGAATTGTAATGTGTTTTCTATTTCCGATTCCATTGTGATTTCCGAACAAAACTTTACAAGGCTAAACTCCTGGCTTGTTGCTCGGGGCTTTACAGTAGAAAAAGTACCCTATTCTGAGATATCTAAACAAGGGGGATTACTCCGTTGTTCCACCCTTCCATTAATCCGCGATTAAAATGTCACAAATCACCAATACTGTTTTAATGATTCGTCCTGCTCAATTTCGAATGAACGAACAAACATCAGTTAATAATTATTACCAAAAAGACCTAGAAAATGCACTTCCCGAAGCAGTTAATAAAATGGCTGTTAAGGAGTTTGACGCTATGGTCAAAAAACTCAAAAAAGCTGGAATCAAGGTTATTGTTGTTAAGGACACCAAAGAGTTTGATACCCCGGACTCCATATTTCCTAATAATTGGATTTCATTTCACGCTAATGGAACAATTGGATTGTATCCTATGTTTGCGGAAAATAGACGTCTGGAGCGTAAGGAGTCTGTTTTAGAAGCAGTGGAAGCTGAAGGCTTTATTGTGAAAAACGTAGTTGATTACACAGCCGCAGAAACAGATAGTCTTTTTCTTGAGGGTACAGGAAGTATTTTATTAGATCGTGTAAATAACAAGGCTTATTGTGCTATATCAGATCGAGCTGATGAAGAACTCTTTATTGAATTCTGTGAAGATTTTGAATACACTCCAGTGGTGTTCTCAGCCTATCAAACAGTCAATGATAAGCGCAAAAAGATATATCATACCAATGTCATGATGAGCATTGGAGATAAATTTGCAGTGTTGTGTCCGGCTAGTATTGATGACAAAAAGGAACGTAAAAGCCTGATTAAACACCTTCAAGACGATGGGAAAAAAGTAATTGAAATCTCGGAAGATCAAGTAAACAGCTTTGTAGGCAATATGCTACAGCTTAAGGGTTCTGATGACACTAGCTACTTAGCGATGAGTGAGTCAGCTTTAAATTCATTACGACCTGCACAAGTTCAGCTTATAGAATCCTATGCAACAATTATCTCTAGTCCTTTAGACACTATTGAGTCTTGTGGGGGTGGGAGTGCGCGTTGCATGATGGCTGAAGTCTTTTTACCTCAAACGGTATCAAAATAGGATTAAAAAAAATGTATCTTTGAAATTGAAATTCAATATAATGACTCTTCAGCAATCGCTAGCGCAACACATAAAAAAAGCGTTTTTAACACTTTATAAAATACCCTTAGAATCTGTTGAATTTCAATCAACTCGTAAAGATTTTGAAGGAGACGTCACTGTTGTGACCTTTTCAATGTTACGTACGTTAAAAATGAATCCTGCCCAGTTAGGGGAGGACTTAGGGGGCTATTTATTTGAAAATTCAGATCAAGTTGTTGGGTATAATGTTGTAAAAGGTTTTTTAAATTTGGTGATTTCCGACACCTATTTCATGAGCTTTTTTCAGACACTGACTAGTAGTTCTAAATTTGGTTTTTTAGAACCATCTGGAGATCAAGCTGTGATGGTCGAATATTCTTCTCCAAATACTAACAAGCCTTTGCATTTGGGGCATGTTAGAAATGTTCTTTTAGGCTACAGTGTTGCTGAAATATTAAAGGCATCGGGCAGGAAAGTTTACAAAACTCAAATTATTAACGACCGAGGCATTCATATATGTAAAAGTATGTTGGCTTGGCAGCGTTTTGGAAACAATGAAACTCCAGAGTCTACGGGACTTAAGGGGGATAAGCTGGTTGGGAATTATTATGTAAAATTTGACCAAGTATACAAACAAGAAATTAGTGCTTTAGAATCCGAAGGGCTCTCTTTAGAGGAGGCTAAAGCTAAAGCTCCCATCCTTTTAGAGGCTAAGGAAATGCTTTTAAAATGGGAAGCCGGAGATGCGGTTGTAGTCGCACTTTGGGAACAAATGAATCAGTGGGTTTATGCTGGATTTGATGTGACCTATAAAGCGATTGGAGTTGATTTTGATAGTTACTATTACGAAAGTCAAACCTATTTGTTAGGGAAGTCATTTATTTCTGAAGGACTTCAAAAAGGTGTTTTTATAAAAAAAGAAGATGGTTCTGTGTGGTGTGACCTAACAGCAGATGGATTAGATGAGAAAATTGTCTTACGAGCTGATGGAACTGCCGTATACATTACTCAAGATATTGGAACTGCTATTCAACGTTTAGAAGATTTCCCAGATGTTGGAGGTATGGTGTATACCGTAGGAAATGAACAAGATTATCATTTTAAAGTGTTGTTTTTGATTTTGAAAAAACTTGGCTTTGAGTGGGCTAAGAACCTGTCTCACCTTAGTTATGGTATGGTAGATTTACCTAGTGGAAAGATGAAAAGTCGTGAGGGCACCGTCGTTGATGCAGATGATTTAATTAATGAAATGGGAGCCACAGCCAAGCAAATTTCTCAAGAGTTAGGGAAGTTAGAGGACTATTCGGAAGGAGATAAAGAAGCTATATATTCGACAATTGGTTTAGGGGCGCTTAAGTATTTTATTCTCAAAGTCGATCCAAAAAAACGAATTCTATTTGATCCGCAAGCATCTGTTGATTTTCAGGGAAACACAGGTCCATTTATTCAATATACCTATGCCCGAATCCAAGCCATTATGCGCAAATCAGCACAAGACTCACATGCAGAAGTTCCGATGTCATATGAATTGCACGATAAAGAAAAGTCATTATTAAAACAGTTGCAGTTATTTCCGGAGGTTATTCAACAGGCAGCAGCAAATTATAGCCCTGCACTGGTCGCCAATTTCGCTTATGATTTGGTAAAAGAATTTAATTCCTTTTATCAAAATGTATCTATACTAGGAGCAGACTTTGCTGTTGAAACTTCATTTAGAGTTCAATTATCTAAAGCAGTTGCAGATACCGTAAAAAACGCATTTTGTTTATTAGGAATTAAAGTTCCTGAGCGTATGTAATTTTAAATTCTATGCTTGATTCTTTACAAGATTTTATTCCAGAAGCCTCTTATGATCAAGTAAAAGCTCTTTTGTCCCATGACAATCTAGTTGTTAAAGTCAAGCAAGAGCGTAAAACCCGTCATGGAGATTACCGTCGCTTGCCAAATGGGAAACATCAAATAACAATCAATTCGAATTTAAACCCTTACCGTTTTTTAATTACATTGATCCATGAAATAGCACACTTTGAGACCTATAAGTCTTATGGCAAACTAATAAAACCTCATGGTTCAGAATGGAAGTCTGTGTTTCAACACCTCATGTTGGGCTTTTTAAGGCCAGAAGTTTTTCCCAGTGATGTATTGCCATTACTGGCATCTCACTTCAAAAATCCAAAAGCAAGTAGTGATTCTGACACAGTTTTGTCCTTGAAGCTTAAACAGTTTGATCCTCCTAACGGAAAAATATTTATATTTGACGTGCCTACTGGTGCTACATTTCGATTACATAACGGAAAACTGTTTCGAAAAGGATCCAAAAGGCGAAAGCGTTTTGAAGCAACTGAATTGGCTTCAGGCCGTTTGTATGTTTTTAACCCAAATGCGGAAGTAGAGCTAGTAAAAGAACTAGACGACATATAACCATTGTGATTAATATAGTTAGTTATGGATGAAAATTTAAACTCAGAGTTAGGGAACACAAAAGCGGAACAGTCTAAAGCTGCGGTAAAAAAAGACGCCTTAGGTCTTTGGTTGTCATTAAAAGCATTTTTAATAGAGTTACTGGATTTCCGTCATGATACTGATAGGGAAGCTACCGTAGCCGCTATTAAAGCAGATATTCCATTTAAAGGCGCAACTGTGTGGATTTTAATTTGCTCGATCTTTGTCGCTTCTATAGGCTTAAATGCAAACTCTACAGCGGTTGTGATTGGCGCCATGTTAATTTCTCCATTAATGGGGCCTATCTTAGGAATTGGCCTATCCATTGCCATCAATGATATAGACACGCTTCGAAAGTCTTTGATCAACCTAGCAACCATGCTTGTGTTGAGTTTATTCACCGCATTTTTATTTTTTTACATCTTTCCTTTAAATCAAGACAACTCTGAATTGTTGGGGCGTGTTAAGCCCGATATTCGAGACGTTCTTATTGCGTTTTTTGGAGGTTTAGCATTAATTATTGCACGCACAAAAAAAGGGACGATTGCCTCTGTTGTATTTGGTGTTGCCATTGCAACGGCTTTAATGCCGCCGCTTTGTACGGCTGGTTACGGTTTATCTCAAGGCAATTGGAGTTACTTCCGTGGCGCCATGCATCTCTTTGCTATTAATACTATTTTCATTGCCTTTGCTACCTTTTTAGTATTAAAGATTCTGCGTTTTCCAATGGTTACTTACGCCAATTCTAAGCGTCGAAAAAACATTGCTCGTTTTGCTACCATCATTGCTTTAGCAGCGATGCTTCCAGCAAGCTGGTCTTTTTACAGCGTATTAAATGAAACAAGGATTGAATCGGATTACACAACCTATTTAAAGTTAGAAATTGAAGATAACAATAGTCTTTGGTTACGTGGTGAAAAAATGGATCTTACTAATAAGTCCATTACACTTAACTTCAATGGAGACATTAGTGAAGCGACTAAATCTGATTTAATAAATGAGTTGAAGGGCTATGAGTATCTACAAGATTTTAGTCTAGTAATTAATGGAAACAAAAACAGGAGTTCAGATAAGATTTTAGAACTTTATGATTTAGCTATTGATAAAATTGAGGAACGCGAAAAGACTATTTCGAGCTTAAAAATGGAGATAGATAGTTTAAAGTTAGATACAGGCTCTAACAAAACGATGATGGACTTGAATGTTTTTTCTACACTTTCCAAAGATGCTAAAATTCAATTTACAGATTTAAGGTTTTTTGGCTATTCAAAAATGCTAACCTCGTCAGATTTCCGAACCATAGATACACTGACTGTTGTTAGAACACAATGGGATTCTACATTAGTAGATAGTCTAGTAATTTTAAGGGTTGATAGCCTAAAGACATGGTTAAAATCCGAGTTGGATATTGAGAATCTTGAAGTGATTGACAAATAGCCTTCTAAAGGTCTTCAAGGTACATTTTCCGGACTTTTTTGAATAAGTTAGAGGAATACACAAAGTCGGTAACAACTTCGTTGTCTGTTTTAAAAATGGTATCCTTACTGCCTTCCCAAGCTTTAAGTCCGTCTTTAAGAAATAGGATCTTCTCTCCAATCTCCATGACTGAGTTCATGTCATGAGAGTTAATTACTGTGACGATATCATACTCTTTTGTAATTTCTTGAATTAGATTATCAATAACAATGGCTGTTTTTGGATCCAAGCCGGAGTTTGGCTCATCACAAAACAAATATTTAGGGTTGTTTACAATTGCCCTTGCAATAGCGACCCGTTTTTGCATCCCTCCAGAAGCCTCACTGGGCATTTTATTGTGAGCATTTTCAAGGTTAACACGTTTTAAGGCAGAGCTAGCACGGTCTTCCATTTCGCTTTGAGATTGGTTGGTAAACATTCTTAACGGGAACATAACGTTTTCGGCAATAGTCAGCGAGTCAAATAAAGCCCCCCCTTGAAATACCATCCCAATTTGTGAACGCAGCGTTCGTTTTTGGTTGGCAGTTAAACTTAAAAATAATTTATCATCATAGCCTATGCTGCCTTTTTGGTAATCAAAAAGTCCAAGTAAGCATTTTAATAGGACTGTTTTTCCAGAACCACTTTGACCAATGATAAGATTGGTTTTTCCTTTTTCAAATACGGTAGAAATTCCTTTCAATACTTGAGAGTCTCCAAACGATTTATGTAAGTTTTTAACTTCGATCATTAGCTTAGAAGCATTTGAGTTAAAATATAATTCAGTAAAATAATAGCAACACTGGTCCAAACAAAAGCAGTGGTACTGGCTTTGCCAACTTCAAGAGCTCCCCCTTTCATGTAATAACCATGAAACGATGGAATGGTAGCTAGTAAAAAAGCAAACACTAAGGTTTTTATAAATGCATACACCATGTGAAAGGGCATGAAGTCCATCTGAACTCCAGTTACGTAGTCTTCAAATGTAGAATACCCTCCAAATACACAGGCAGCCATTCCACCTATTATTCCTAAAAACATAGCGATAGAGATCACAAAAGGGTAGAGTAAAAGAGCAACGGTTTTTGGGAACACTAAGTAGTTGACGGAGTTAATCCCCATGACTTCCAAAGCATCAATTTGTTCTGTAACGCGCATTGTTCCAATACTAGAGGTGATGAATGATCCTACTTTACCAGCCATAATAACAGAAATAAATGTAGGGGCAAACTCCAAAATAATAGATTGTCTGGTTGCAAACCCCACTAAATATCTTGGGATTAGTGGGTTGTCAATATTTAAGGCGGTTTGAATTGTAATTACTCCTCCCACAAAAAAAGATATAAAGGCAACAATCCCTAAAGAACCTATGATTAAATCTTCAATGTCTTTAAGAATTAACTGTTTCATAACAGACCATTTGGTAGGCTTGCGAAACATTTCGGCAATCATTAAAAAGTAAGCCCCAATATTGTGAAGGTAGTTCATGTAATTATAATTAACGCTAAAGTAAAAAATTCTATCCATTAATTTAGCTATAATAAAATTGAATCATAAAAATTAATGTATTTTTGAAATTCATTTAAGTCAATCATTTATGTATTTCAAAGCCACGTGTCTATTTTTATTTTTAAGTATTTTTTCATGTAAAACCACACTAGAGATATCAACTGTTAAGCCCTCAACCAACAAGCCTAAGCTCGTTGTAGGAGTCGTAGTGGATCAAATGCGTTTTGAGTATCTGAATCGTTTTAAAAATAAATATAGTTCTCAAGGGTTTTTAAGATTAATGAATGAAGGGTATAGTTGTAATAATCATCATTTTAATTATATCCCAACATTGACTGGTCCTGGGCATGCATCTATATTTTCTGGCACCACGCCTAGCGTACATGGGATTATTGGAAATGATTGGTACGATAAAATAAAGGAAAGAACTGTTTATTGTACTACAGATAATAAGTATCATCCCGTTGGAGCGGATGCTAAATATGGAAGAGTAGCTCCATCTAATTTAAAAGTCACCACTATTGCGGATCAAAATAGAATTTTTACACAAATGAGAGGTAAAACTATAGGAGTCTCTATTAAAGATCGTGGCGCTGTTTTTCCTGCCGGACATACAGCAAATGGGGCCTATTGGTTTGAGGGTTTGAATGAAGGAAAGTGGATGACAAGTTCCTATTACATGGATGAACTTCCACAATGGGTTATAGATTTTAATGCCCCTTCAAATATATCTAACTACGTTAAGACTTGGAATACGCTTTATGATATTAATTTGTATCAAGAAAGCGGACCAGATAATTCAAATTATGAAAAAGGATTTAACGGCAAAGCCGCTCCGGTTTTCCCTTATGATCTGAATGTTTTAAAGGGTTTTAACCAAGGGTTTGACATTATTAAAATAAGTCCTTTTGGAAATACAATGATTACAGATTTTGCATTTGCTGCGATTGAAGCTGAAAATCTTGGAGCAGATGAGTTTACAGACTTTCTTACCGTTAGTTACTCTTCTACTGACTACGTAGGTCATGACTTTGGTTTAGGCTCTGTAGAGCTACAGGATACTTACCTGCGTCTTGATTTAGAGATTGAACGCTTGCTTAACTACTTAGATGCAAATGTAGGCGAAGGGAATTACACGCTATTTTTAACTGCGGATCATGGTGCAGCTGAGGTTCCTGCTTATTTGAGTGACATTAATGTGCCAGGTTCAAATATAGGAAAAGATTTTTCAACACTATTTGATGCTTTGAAAGCGAAATATGAAGTTCCAGATTTAATTAAAAACATCAGTAATAATCAAGTTTTTTTAAACCAAGAAAGAATACTTTCCTTGGAACTGACTTTGGAAGAGGTGCAAAAGTTTGTGGTTAGTAAAATTATCGACTACCCATTTGTAAGTAATGCTTACACAGCCGCTACGATGCAGTCTACTTATTTTCAGAGTGGATTATCAATGTTACTGCAAAATGGTTACAATCAAAAACTCTCTGGCGATGTCTTATTTACGCTCCAGCCCGGAGTGATTGTATATGGGCCTAAAGGAACGACTCATGGATCAGGCTATACTTACGACACACATGTTCCATTGTTGTTTTATGGCAATGGAATAAATCAAGGAAAGTCCTACCAGTCTACAAAGGTAACAGATATAGCACCTACGATTTCTGCACTTTTAGGGATATCGTTTCCTAGTGGTACAACAGGAGCTGTTATTGAAAAGGTAATTGACTAGTTTCGTTTTTAATTTCATTATTAACTCCATCTATGTAGTTTAATAAATCATCTTTTCCCGAATAATTTGTGGAAGATGTAATAAAATAATTAGGCATTTCTTCCCAAAATTCCAAAAGCTTCTTTTTATAGCTCTCAATATGGGCTTCAATTGCTTTAGGACGTAATTTATCTGCTTTGGTGAAAATAATTGAAAACGGTATACCGTGTTCTCCTAACCATTGCATGAACGCCAAATCTACCGCTTGAGGCTCATGTCGGATGTCAACCAAAACAAAGGCAGAAACTAATTGTTTTCGTTCTCTAAAGTAAGCTGTAATAAATTTCTGAAATGTTTTCTTGGCAGATTTAGATACGCGAGCATATCCATAACCAGGCAAGTCTACTAAAAACCACTCTTTGTTAATCAGGAAATGATTGATAAGTTGTGTTTTTCCAGGTCTTCCAGAAGTTTTAGCTAAACTTTTTTGATTGGTTAGCATGTTTATTAACGACGATTTCCCAACGTTACTACGGCCAATAAAGGCATACTCGGAGAGTTGATTTATAGGACATTTAGAAACATCTTGATTGCTTACTACAAATTCGGCAGTTTTAATTTGCATAATGACTTGATTATTTAGAACTCTCTTTTAGTGAGCCAATCAAATACGATCTTGTTAAATGCATCTGGATGTTCCATCATAGCGGCATGTCCACATTTGTCGATCCAAAACAATTCTGAATCGGGGAGAAGCTTATTGAATTCCACTCCTACATCTGGAGGAGTAACGATATCATTTTTACCCCAAATAATACAAGTTGGTGTAGTTATATTTGGAAGGTCTTTTGCCATATTGTGCCTAATGGCACTTTTTGCAATTGCAAGAGTTTTTATGAGTTTACTGCGGTCATTTACTGTTGCAAATACCTCATCTACCATTTCTTTTGAGGCGACTTCAGGGTCGTAAAATACTTCTTGTACTTTAGCTTTCATCACTTCATAGTCGCTGCGTTTCGTGTAGCCACTACCCATAGCGCTTTCATAAAGACCAGAACTCCCTGTAATGACAAGAGCCTTAACTTTAGAAGGATAAAGTTTAGTATAAAGTAAACCAATATGGCCTCCTAAAGAATTCCCAAGTAAAACTACGTCCTTGTATTCTCGAAGGTCAATAAATTCTTTAATGTACTCTGCAAAACTCTTAACATTAGTGCTTAATAGAGGCATAGAGTATAGAGGCAATTCTGGTAATACTACCATGTACCCATTTTGATTAAAAAATTCAGTAACTCCACTGAAATTGCTTAGGCCGCCCATTAATCCATGAAGGATTATTATTGGTCGTCCTTCACCGATTTCAACATAGTTGAACTTACCTTCTTTTTTAAAACTATAATTCATTTGACAATTGAAAATTGGTTTTGCACAAATCTACACAATTTAAATTAAAAATTTTCAATTTTTATATTGAAGCGTGTATAGTTTTTAGCGTTTTTGTTGTTTTTTTTTTGAGCTCTTTTGTGCTAATATAAGTAATTAACAACTCATTGTTAATAGCGCCCCCCACTTTGTAAGTCTTTGATTTACTACTAACTAGCTGGATAATAAGTGCGCTTTATCGGAGTATTTTGCCGTTTATAGAATTTTATTAACAATGTGGTAAAATGTGGTAAAATGTGGTAAATATTTTTTAGATTTGAATTCAATTACTTATTAAATCATAATATCACAAATTGAATACTCTAATAGGAACATATGAATGTAAGGTAGATGCCAAAGGGCGTCTAATGCTGCCTGTGTCCTTCAAAAAACAGTTAGCTTCAGTTATGGCTAATGGGTTTGTTTTGAAGCGCGCAGTCTTTCAGCCTTGTTTGGAGTTGTATCCAATGAATCAATGGGAGTTGTTAATGCAAAACATTAATAAGCTTAACCGGTTTAAGAAAAAGAACAATGATTTTATCAGGCGTTTTACAGCAGGAGTAAAGTCTGTGGATTTAGATAGTTCAGGCCGTTTACTTATCTCAAAGGATCTTGTTGGTTTTGCTGGGATTTCTAAGGAGATTGTAGTGACTTCTGCGGTGAATATTATTGAAATTTGGGATAAGGACAAGTATGAAAAGGCTATTAATGATGCTGCAGGAGACTTTGCAGACCTTGCAGAAGATGTGATGGGACAAGACGATGTGGATGGAGTATCATAACCCTGTATTACTTAAAGAAACCGTAAAAGGTTTAGATATAAAACAAGATGGTGTGTACGTAGATGTAACCTTTGGTGGTGGCGGACATAGCAGAGAGATATTAGCGTCTCTAGGTCCTAAGGGTCGACTTATAGGTTTTGATCAAGATAAAGACGCTCTTTTAAATGTTATTGATGATCCTAGATTTTTGTTGATCAATGAGAATTTTAGATTTATGCAACGGTTTTTAAGGTTTCACGGGGTTAAGTCAGTGGATGGGATTTTAGCTGATTTTGGTGTTTCATCACATCAATTTGACCAGCCAGAAAGAGGATTTTCGATTCGTTTTGACGCCTTGTTAGATATGAGGATGAATCAACAAGATGTATTGTCGGCACATTCGCTAGTTAATTCGTATGAAGAGGAGGCTTTGCGACAGGTGTTTTGGCAGTATGGAGAGTTAAGAACTGCTCCAGCCTTAGCAAAGACAATTGTTCAAGCCCGAGAGCTTAAGTCGATTGATACCACATTTGATTTAAAGACTGTTTTAAGTAAACACCTGCCTCAAGGGAGAGAAAATAAGATTCTAGCGCAAATATATCAAGCGATTAGGATAGAAGTGAATCAAGAAATAGAAGTGCTTAAGGATTTTTTATTGCAGACGCCTTCTTTGTTAAACGATAACGGACGTCTGAGTGTTATTTCATACCACTCTTTAGAAGATCGATTGGTTAAGCGATTTATAAGAAATGGTTTATTTGAAGGGGAGCCTGTAAAAGATGTTTTCGGAAATTTCGAAGTTCCTCTAAAAAAAGTTGGAAACTTAATTGTTCCAACCCCAGCTGAAGTAAAGTTAAATAGCAGAGCGAGAAGCGCTAAGTTGAGGATTGCTAAAAAAGTAAATTCAAGTAAATAAATGAAAAATAGAATGTATAATATTTTAAAAGGAACCTTTCTCGTTAGCGATGGAGCTTTTAAAAATTGGCGTCTGATTTTCTTTTTTTTAGCATTAGCGATCCTCATGATTGCCAGTTCTCACACTACGGATCGTAAGGTTCATAAAATTGCTCAGTTAAGTGAGCAGGTAAAGGCACTTCGTTCGTCTTATGTTGAAACACGTGCGTTGTTAATGGATTTTAAAATGGAGTCAGTTGTCAAAAAACGGCTAGCCGCCAAAGGAATTAAGTCCTCCGTAAATCCACCTTTTAAAATTATTGTTAATTCTAAATCAAATTAAATCAATGCTTTCAACTGAAAAGTCTATTATGAACAAATTGTACTTCGTTTCTGGAGTCATGTTCGTTTTTGCGCTTTTAGTGGTATATAAGTTAATCACAATTCAGTTTGTTCAAGGGGCTGAATATCGTGGGCTTGCAGAGCAGCGAACGATTAAAGATGTTAAGATTCCTGCCAATCGCGGAAATGTGTATTCTGTAGGGGGAAGTTTATTAGCTACATCGGTTCCAAAGTATGATATTCGAATTGATTTAGTGACCCCTTCAAATAAAAACTACAAAGACTTTATAAGTGCATTAAGTGATTCATTGGCAAGTTTTCACGGAACATCTTCTAGTGAGTTTAAGCGAAAATTACATTTAGCCCGTCAAAATAAAAATCGATATTTTCTCTTAGCTAGTAATTTAGGGTATTCTCAATATTTGCGATTTAGAGATTTTCCACTTTTAAATCAAGGTGCATTCAAAGGGGGGTTAATCGTAGAGCAGTCGACAAAGCGTGATTACCCGATGGGTGTCATTGCTCAAAGATTAATTGGATATGAGCGTTTTGATGACCTAGGAAATGTTACGCGTGTTGGTATTGATGGCGCGTTTGGAGAGAAATATTTGAGAGGGATAGATGGGCAGAGACGTAAGCAAAAAATTGGTAAAGGACAATGGAAGCCAATTGATGATTTTAATCAGCTTGAGCCACAAGATGGTTATGATGTTTACACGACTATTGATGTTAATATTCAAGATATAGCTCACCATGCACTTCTGGAGCAGTTAGAAAAGTATAAAGCAGATCATGGGACTGTCGTTGTAATGGAAACCAAAACAGGAGAAATTAGAGCAATATCCAATCTAGGAAGGAATAGAGAAGGGCTATATTATGAGCGTCTTAATTATGCAGTTGGTGAATCGCATGAGCCTGGCTCTACATTTAAGCTTATGGCTTTAGCGGTTGCTCTAGAAGATAAAGTAGTAGATACAACATCTATAGTTGATACCGAAAAAGGTGTTCTGTCCTATTATGGTAAAAAGGTGAGGGATTCAAAAAGAGGTGGTTATGGAAAAATATCAATTGCTAGAGCTTTTGAAGTTTCTTCAAACACGGGAATTGTAAAAGCTATCCATGGAGCTTATAAAGACAATCCTGAAAAATTTGTAGATGGCCTGTATAGAATGAATCTTCAAAACTCTCTAGAGCTTCCACTTATTGGAGAAGGGCTTTCTATTATTCCGGATCCAAGAATTAAAAATGGCCGTTGGAGTGGTATTGCTTTGGAATGGATGGCTTACGGTTACGGCGTGTCTTTTACTCCGCTTCAGACTCTAACATTTTATAATGCTATTGCTAACGGTGGTGTGATGGTAAGGCCAAAGTTTTTAAGAGAAATTAAAGAAATTGATGCATCAATTGAAACTTTTGAAACGGAAGTTATTAATCCTCAGATTTGCTCAAAAGAAACCGTATTGAAATTACAGCAACTACTTAAAAATGTGGTTCAAAAAGAACACGGAACAGGTCATAAATTGTATTCAGAAAAATTTTCAATGGCAGGAAAAACAGGGACTTGTCAGAAAGATTACTCGAACAAAGATCAGTTAAATTATATATCTTCTTTTTCTGGATATTTTCCAGCAGATAACCCTAAATATTCTTGTATTGTGGTCATTCATGAGCCCGATAAAAGCGTGGGGTATTACGGAGCAGATGTTTCAGGACCTGTGTTTAAAAAAATTGCCCAGAAAATTTATACAGATTCCCCGCTCATTGATGAGGTTGATGATGTAAATCTAAAATCAGAGTCTGTTAAAAGTGATTACAGTCAGTATTATGTGGTAGCTCAAAAATATAAGTCAGTGATGCCAGATTTAAAGGGAATGTCGGCAATGGATGCTATTTCTATTTTAGAAAACATGGGTCTTAAGGTTCAGGTTAGTGGGAGTGGTCGTGTGACTAGTCAGTCTGTAAAAAAAGGTCAGAAAATTAAATCCCAATCTTTAATAAAGCTTAAATTATCTTGAAGGACTTAAAAAACATATTATATAGGGTATCTATTGAGTCTGTCATAGGAAACACTGACCGACTTATTGTGGCCTTGCAGTATGACTCCCGTATCGTTGGTCAGGATGATGTTTTTGTAGCTATAAAAGGAAGTGCATTTGACGGACATGAATTTATCTCTAAAGCGATTGAGCAAGGCGTATCTGTGGTTGTTTGTGAGAATCTTCCAGTCAAATTGATCAAAGGAATCACTTATGTTGTGGTTGGGAATACAAGTAAATCCTTGGCGATTATGGCTTCCAATTACTATGAAAGCCCATCAAAAAACTTAAAGCTTGTAGGGATTACAGGGACTAACGGAAAGACAACCATAGCGACTCTTCTTTATGAGTTGTTTAAAAATGCTGGGTATAAAGTAGGGCTTATTTCTACAGTGAAAATTATGGTTGATACAAAAGAGTATCCAACGACACATACCACTCCAGACTCTCTAGTCATTAATAGGTATTTAAATCAGATGAGTTTTGAAGGGGTTGAGTTTTGTTTTATGGAAGTAAGCTCTCATGGGATTCATCAATTTAGAACCGAAGGATTAAATTTTGCTGGAGGTATATTTACTAATCTGTCTCATGATCATTTGGATTACCATGAAACATTTTCTAAGTATAGAGATGTGAAGAAATCATTCTTTGATCAGCTTCCGTCAACAGCATTTGCATTGGTCAATGGTGATGATAAAAATGGATCTGTGATGCTCCAAAATTCAAAAGCAAAACATTACACCTACGCTCTAAAGAGTTATGCAGATTTTCGTGTCCAAATTTTAGAAAATCAGTTTAGGGGACTTTTACTTAAGGTCAATGATAACGAAGTATGGGTTAAGTTAATAGGTGATTTTAATGCTTATAACTTAACTGCAATTTACGGTGCTGCTGAACTATTAGGTTTAAAATCAGAAGAAACCTTGCGTCTTATGAGCGCGCTTGACAATGTAAACGGAAGGTTTGAGTACTTTATATCTGACACCAATATTACTACAATTGTAGATTATGCGCATACCCCAGATGCTTTAAAAAATGTTTTAGAAACGATCAATTCAATACGAACCAAAAATGAAACTTTAATCACTGTTGTTGGTTGCGGGGGAGACAGAGACAAGTCCAAGCGTCCAAAGATGGCGCATATTGCTTCTGCATTAAGTACCAAAGTAATCTTTACAAGTGATAATCCAAGGTCGGAAAATCCAGATCAAATTATATCAGAAATGGAAGTTGGTGTTGAGTCACAGAACTTCAAAAAAACCATGTCAATCACGGATCGTAAACAAGCTATTAAAACCGCCTGTCAGTTAGCGAGTCCCAATGATATTATTCTTGTAGCTGGAAAAGGCCACGAGACGTATCAGGATGTTGCTGGGGTTAAAAGTGAGTTTAACGATTCTGTTATTACGCAAGAATTTTTAATTCAATTAAACAAATAATATGCTGTACTACTTATTTAAATATTTGGAAGAAACATACCAGTTTACTGGAGCATCTCTATTTGGGTTTCTTACGTTTAGAGCTGCAGTTGCTATTATTTTATCCCTATTAATCTCTACTGTTTTTGGGAAGCGGATTATTAGTTTTCTCCAAAAACAACAGGTTGGAGAAACAATAAGAGATTTAGGTTTAGAAGGACAGAAGGAAAAAGCAGGCACTCCAACAATGGGGGGTGTAATTATTATTTTGGCCACAATAATTCCTGTTCTTTTGCTGGCTAAGTTGGATAATATTTATATCATTTTATTATTAGTTACAACCTTATGGATGGGTGTTATTGGGTTTATTGATGACTATATAAAGAAATTTAAAAATGACAAGGAAGGTTTAAAGGGGCGGTTTAAAATCCTTGGTCAGATCGGTTTAGGGATTATTGTTGGCACTACTTTGTTTTTTCATAATGACGTTACTATCAAAGAAAAAATACCGGTACACTTACAGGTTCAATCGGAGTCAAAACAAGCATCTACCCTTCAGTTTTACCCTGAAACAAAATCTACTAAGACTACAATTCCTTTTGTCAAATCAAATGAGTTTGATTATGCGGACCTAATCACTTGGATTCATCCTGGATTGGAAAAATATGCTTGGATTGTATTTGTATTGGCAGTTATATTTATAATAGCTGCGGTGTCTAATGGCGCTAATCTAACTGATGGCATTGATGGCCTTGCTGCCGGGACGTCTGCTATTATTGTCTTAACCCTAGGGATCTTTGCCTGGGTTTCTGGAAATATTATTTTCTCTGACTATCTAAATATAATGTACATACCAAGGGTTGAGGAAATTACAATATATATAGCTGCTTTTGTGGGAGCCTTGATAGGGTTTCTTTGGTATAATACCTTTCCAGCTCAGGTTTTTATGGGTGATACTGGTAGTTTGACTATTGGAGGAATTATTGCAGTCATTGCTATAGCGGTTCGTAAAGAATGGTTGATTCCAGTTCTTTGTGGGATTTTCTTAGCTGAAAATCTTTCAGTGGTTATGCAAGTTGGGTATTTTAAGTATACGAAAAAGAAGTTTGGTGCTGGTCGTCGCATTTTTAAAATGTCTCCGCTACATCATCATTACCAAAAATCAGGATATCATGAAAGTAAAATTGTAACACGATTTTGGATTGTAGGCATCCTATTGGCAATACTCACTATAGTCACTTTGAAAATCCGTTAAATGAAACGATTAGTGATTCTTGGTGGAGGAGAAAGTGGTGTAGGAGCTGCTTTATTAGGGAAGGATAAAAAGTATGAAGTGTTTCTTTCTGATTCAGGAAAGATTGATAAAAAATATAAAGACGTTCTTATACATAATGGGATTGAATGGGAAGATGGAACTCATACGGAATCTAAAATCTTAGGCGCAGATTTAGTTGTTAAAAGTCCTGGTATTCCTGACCAGGTTTCTATAGTCAAGAAATTACGTAATGCAGCTATTTCGGTAGTGTCTGAAATTGAATTTGCAGCAACCTTTACCAGTGGAAATATCATTGGAATCACGGGGAGTAATGGAAAAACAACAACGACTATGATGGTTTATCATATTCTAAGACAGGCTGGGTTGGACGTAGCCATGGGAGGTAATATCGGAGAAAGTTTTGCTAAACAAGTTATTAATGATACTTCTAATTATGTTCTAGAGCTTAGTAGTTTTCAATTGGATGGAATACAGAGTTTTAGACCGCACATAGCAGTTATTACCAATATAACTCCTGATCATTTGGATCGTTACGACCATAAGTTTGAGAATTATATTGATTCAAAGTTTAGGATTGTAATGAACCAAACGTCAAAAGATTATTTACTGTATGACTCGGACGATGAGGTCATTACATCTTACATAAAAAATCATCCAATTCAATCACAATTAGTGCCCTTTTCGCTTTCTAAAGTAGTAGCAAATGGGACGTACTTAGAACAAAATAATATAATAATAGAATTTAACAATAGAGACATAATTATGCCAACATCAAACTTAGCTTTAGAAGGAAAGCACAACGTAAAAAACGCCATGGCTGCTGCCACGGTAGCACATCTGTTGAAAATCAGAAAAGCCACTATTCGAGAAAGTCTTGAGGGGTTTCAGGGCGCAGAGCATCGTTTGGAGCAGGTCCTTACAATTAACAAAGTTAAATATGTAAATGATTCAAAGGCCACTAATGTTAATGCTACATATTATGCTTTAGAGAGCATGAATGTTCCTACAGTTTGGATTGTAGGTGGTGTTGATAAAGGGAATGATTACACGTCATTATTTCCTTTTGTGAATGAAAAAGTTAAAGCAATCATATGTTTAGGTAAAGATAACGAGGCGTTATTTGACGCTTTTGGAAATATGGTTGATATAATTATTGAAACGCAGTACATGAGTGAGGCTGTTAAAATTGCTTATAATGTTGCCATAGCTGGAGAGGCTGTTTTATTATCTCCTGCTTGTGCGAGTTTTGATTTGTTTGAGAGTTATGAAGATAGAGGTCAGCAATTTAAATCAGCTGTAAGAAAACTATAATGAAAACAGTATTTGATAACATAAAAGGGGATCGGATTATTTGGGCTATTGCGGCATTGTTGGCAATATTCTCATTCCTACCCGTATATAGTGCTGCTAGTAACCTGGCCTATGTAGGCAGTGGGAGCAATACCTTTAGTTATTTTATCAAGCACTTTGTTCATCTGTTTTTAGGTTTTTCTATTATTTACGGAGTTCATAAAATCCCATACAGGTATTTTAGGGGGCTTTCAATGGTAATGATTCCAGTTGTTTTAATATTATTAATCATAACAATGCTTCAGGGGGCAACTATTGGAGGTGCCAATGCAAGTCGTTGGATTCGAGTTCCAATTGTTGGGTTTACATTTCAGCCATCTACCTTGGCTGCTTTGGTTTTAATGGTGTATGTGGCGCGTTATTTGTCTAAAATTAAAGATGAGGTTATATCTTTTAAGGGGTCTGTTTTGCCGCTATGGTTGCCGGTTTTTATTGTTTTAGCTTTGATATTGCCAGCTAATTTCTCAACTGCTGCACTGATTTTTTCAACGGTAATATTGCTCACTTATATGGGGGGGTATCCTCTCAAGTATCTATCAATTATTATAGGGAGCGGTATTCTTGTTCTTTCTTTATTTGTTTTGACAGCCAAGGCTTTCCCGGACTTAATGCCTAACAGGGTAGATACTTGGACCAGCCGAATTGCTAGTTTTGTGGACTCTGAAGTTACTCAAGAGGATTATCAAATTGAAAAAGCTAAAATAGCAATTGCTACTGGGGGAATTCAGGGCTTAGGTCCAGGGAAAAGTGTGCAAAAAAACTTTTTGCCTCAGTCTTCTTCGGATTTTATTTTTGCTATTATTATTGAGGAGTATGGGCTTATAGGAGGTGTATTTTTGTTGTTCCTTTATTTGTGGTTGCTATTTAGGATAGTAATTGTTGCTCAAAAGTCAGATTCTGTTTTTGGGACGCTATTGGCTATTGGTGTTGGAATTCCAATTGTTTTTCAAGCGCTTGTTAATATGGGGGTTGCTGTACAGCTGTTTCCTGTAACTGGGCAAACGTTGCCGCTTATTAGTAGTGGTGGAACTTCAATATGGGTAACTTGTTTAGCATTGGGTATTGTGTTAAGTGTGAGTGCGAAAAGAGATGAAGATAAAATTAAAGAAGAGGATGAGCAGCATCCATTAGAAATATTAAGCGAAGCATTATAATGAAGTCGTATAAAGTCATATTATCAGGTGGTGGAACGGGGGGGCATATTTACCCTGCTATAGCTATTGCTAACGAATTGCAGCTACGATTTCCGTCAACTGAATTTTTATTTGTAGGCGCAAGCGATAAGATGGAAATGCAAAAAGTGCCGCAGGCGGGCTATTCAATTGTTGGCTTGTGGATCTCTGGATTTCAAAGGAGGCTAACGTTTAAAAATTTATTATTTCCATTTAAGTTAATTTTTAGTTTACTTAAATCCATTCAAATTGTAGGTGCTTTTAAACCCGATATTGTAATTGGAACAGGTGGTTTTGCAAGTGGTCCTGTATTACAAGTGGCTTCAATGAGGGGAGTGCCAACGCTCATTCAAGAACAAAACTCATTTCCAGGAATTACAAATAAATTATTATCAAAAAGAGTTAATAAGGTCTGTGTTGCTTATCAGGGTCTAGATAGGTTTTTTCCAATTAACAAAATAATTCTAAGTGGGAATCCAGTCCGACAAGATCTTTTAGATTTGGAGCAGAAAACGGATGAGGCTTATTCCTTTTTTAACTTAGAAACGGATAAAAAAACGCTGTTAGTATTGGGTGGAAGTCTCGGAGCGCGTCGCATTAATCAGCTTATCGAGTCTAAGCTAGACTACTTTAAGTCTTTAGGGGTTCAGGTTGTTTGGCAGTGTGGGAAATTATATTCCGAAGATTACAGTAAATATAACTCCAGTGATTTAGTGCAAGTTCATGCGTTTATTAATAAAATGGATTTAGCGTATGCTGCAGCTGACTTTGTGATTTCAAGGGCTGGGGCAAGTTCAGTTTCTGAGCTTTGTGTCGTTGGAAAGCCAGTTATTTTTATTCCATCTCCAAATGTTTCTGAAGATCATCAAACTAAAAATGCCAATGCAGTAACCAAAAATAAAGCTGCTATACTAATAGCTGAGAAGGAGTTAGATTTAATTTTTGAAACAAAATTCTCTGAGCTTTTTAGTTCCGAATCTCAGCAAGAATTATTGTCAGAAAATATAAAAAAATTAGCTTTAAGAGGGGCTACAAAAACAATTGTTGATGAAATTGAAAAATTACTAACTAAATGAATTTAAAATCTATCCATAACATTTATTTCATTGGCATCGGTGGTGTTGGAATGAGTGCGCTTGCAAAGTACTTTGTGTCTGTGGGTAAAATAGTTGGTGGTTACGATAAAAAGCCTTCACTAGCTACAGATTCTTTGATCGACTTGGGAATTAGTATTCAATTTGAAGCCAACTCTAGCAATATTCATGAATCATTTACAGATCCATTAAAAACTTTGGTGGTTTTTACGCCGGCGGTTTCGCAGACTAACCAACTTTTAAATTATTTTAAATCCAATAGTTTTCAAGTGCTTAAACGATCGGAAGTGTTGGGTATAGTAACTAAAAACACACTATGCTTGGCAGTAGCTGGTACACATGGCAAGACAACCACCACTAGTATCTTGGCTCATTTGTTGTATCAGAATAACGAAAAAATAACTGCTTTTGTTGGGGGTGTTTCTGAAAACTATCAATCAAATTTCATACAGCGAGGTACAGAAATTTCAGTAGTTGAAGCTGATGAGTTCGATCGATCTTTTTTAACACTCAGCCCAGATTTTGCCTGTATTACATCCATAGATGCAGATCACTTAGATGTATATGGCTCCGCTGAGGACATGCAGGTAACTTTTAAAGAATTTGCTAAAAAAATAAAATCTTCTGGTAAATTATTTATCAAAAAAGGATTGCCTTTTGAGGGCATTTCTTACGGCGTTAATGAGCAAGCCGATTATAGTGCGTTAAACATTCGTATTTTAAAGGGCGTTTACTGTTTTGACATACAAACTCCTTCAGAGTTAATACAAAACATACATTTTAGTCTTCCCGGAATTCATAATATATCTAATGCATTGGTGGCCATGGCGATGGCGCTTGAGTTTGGGTGTCCGGTTTCGGGCTTAGTTCAAGCGTTGGAGTCTTATAAAGGAGTTCAAAGACGTTTTACCTATCAAATCAAAACAGAGGATTTTGTATTTATTGATGACTATGCGCATCATCCGACAGAAATAAATGCTGTACATCAAGCAGTGAGAGAGATGTATCCATCTAAAAAAGTAGCCGTGGTGTTCCAGCCACATTTGTTTAGTAGAACTAAAGATTTTATTGATGAATTTGCAACGAGCTTGTCTCAATTTGATGCCACTTTTTTGTTAGAAATTTATCCAGCAAGAGAGCTTCCTATAGCGGGAGTTGATTCTGAGTGGTTATTGGGGAAAATTAAAAGTCCAATAAAAAAATTAATTTCTAAATCTGAGATAGTAGGGGAGATAAAGAATTTGGGGTATCCGGTTTTTATTACCATTGGAGCTGGTGATATTAGTGTTGAAGTAACTGAATTAAAAGAAAAACTGAGTTATGCGTATTAATTGGAGTTTAGTTAAAGGGCTGTTTTTGCTGGGTTTAGTGTTGTTTTTGTATGCCTTTTCATCCTTCAAAAACAACAACCGCCCAGTGTCTAGTTTAAATGTTGAGTTTACAGGTGAGGATAACGTTTTTATTACGTCCGAAATGGTTAATAAATTGTTAATACAAAGTCAAGAAAAACTATATTTTTTACCAAAAGAAGATATAGATTTGAAAGAGATGGAGTTTTTACTAGAGTCAAACGACATGATAAAGTCTGCTCAGGTGTATCTAACTGTAAATGGAGAAGTTAGGGCTAAGGTTGAGCAAAAATGTCCCATCGCTAGGGTTCATTCTAGTGACGTATTTTATATTGATGAAGACGGTTTTAGAATGCCATTGTCTTCTGATCATAGCGCACGTGTTCCATTGGTGTATGGGGTTTTGGATCATGAAGATTTAGAGTCAGTTTACAAAGTCGCGTCAGTGGTGTTCAATGATTCATTTTTAAAAATGTACATCACTGAAATTTTTCAGAACGAAAATAAAGAAATTAGTTTAAAAATGAGGTTATTAGATTTTGAGATTTTAGTGGGAAATCTAGATAACTTGGAAATAAAGTTAAGAAATTTAAAAGCATTTTATCAGAAAGCAAAAAAAGATAATATGTTAGATGTTTATAAAAGCGTGAATTTACAGTTTGAGAATCAAGTTGTTTGCACAGAAAAATAATAGTATGGAAGCTCAAAATATTTCAGTAGGATTAGATATTGGTACCACAAAAATTGTGGCTATGATAGGTCGTAAAAACGAGTATGATAAACTTGAAATACTTGGTATTGGAAAGTCTAAAAGTCTTGGAGTGCATAGAGGTGTCGTGAACAATATCACGCAAACTATTCAGTCTATCCAACAAGCTGTTTCCGACTCTGAGTCTGATTCAGGCCTAAAAATTGGGGAGGTTACTGTAGGTATTGCAGGTCAGCACATTCGCAGCCTTCAGCATAGTGATTATATCACTAGAGAAAACTCTGAATTAGTAATTAATGAAGAAGATATTGATCGCCTTATTAATCAAGTTCATAAACTAGTAATGCTGCCAGGAGAAGAAATTATTCATGTCTTACCTCAGGATTATAAAGTAGATGGACAAGCCGAAATAAAAGAGCCTATTGGCATGTATGGCGAGCGTCTTGAGGCCAATTTTCATGTGGTTGTTGGTCAGGTATCTTCCATCCGAAATATTGGTCGATGCGTACAAACAGCAGGCTTAAACTTAGAAGGGATTACCCTTGAACCATTGGCATCGGCAAATGCTGTACTGAGCCAGGAAGAAAAAGAAGCCGGAGTTGCTTTGATAGATATTGGGGGTGGTACTACAGATTTAGCTGTTTTTAAAGACGGCATTATTCGACATACAGCCGTCATTCCATTTGGAGGTAATGTGATCACTGAAGATATCAAAGAAGGTTGCTCGATTATAGAAAAGCAAGCAGAGTTATTGAAAATCAAATTTGGATCCGCTTGGCCAGGAGAAAATAAAGATAATGAGATTGTTTCCATCCCTGGTTTGAGAGGGAGAGACCCTAAAGAAATTACACTCAAAAACCTATCTAAAATAATACACGCGAGAGTTGTTGAAATTATAGAGCAGGTGTATGTTGAAATTAAAAATTATGGTCACGAAGAACAAAAGAAAAAATTAATTGCTGGAATTGTACTCACAGGGGGCGGAAGTCAGCTAAAGCACTTAAAGCAATTGGTAGAATATATCACGGGAATGGACACCAGAGTTGGGTATCCAAATGAGCATTTGGCAGGAGATAGTGATAGTGACATTACAAGTCCAATGTACGCCACCGCAGTAGGGTTGGTTATGGACAGCTTGATGCGTCAAGAAAAAACACTCACTGACATACCGGAAAACAACGACAGTGAAGCGGAAGACGAAGAAACTCCAATTCCAGAACCCGTTAAGAGAAATAACGGCGGATTTTTAGAAAAACTAACCGAAAGAGTAAAAGACTTTTTGGACAACGCAGAATAAAAATAATAACCAGTAAAATTAAGTATATGAGCAGCAGTAATGATTTTGGAATCACATTCGACTTGCCAAAGAACCAATCTAACGTCATCAAAGTTATTGGCGTAGGTGGGGGAGGAAGTAATGCTATTAACCACATGTTTAAGCAGGGAATCAAGGGGGTCGATTTTGTGATCTGTAATACCGATTCACAGGCTTTAAACAACAGTGGTGTTCCTAATAAAATTCAGCTTGGAGTCAATCTAACTGAAGGTTTGGGTGCAGGGGCAAACCCTGAAATTGGAGAGCAATCCGCCGTCGAAAGCTTGGAAGATATTCGAGCCATGTTAACAGCTAATACCAAAATGGTATTTATTACCGCAGGTATGGGAGGAGGAACAGGGACTGGTGCTGCGCCGATCATAGCAAAAATGGCTAAAGAAATGGACATCCTTACGGTAGGGATTGTTACAATGCCATTTGAGTTTGAAGGAAAAATCAGAAATTCACAAGCCCATCAAGGGATTGAGAAATTCCGCAAAACGGTTGACTCGTTAGTAATTATAAATAACAATAAGCTTAGAGACGTTTATGGTAATTTAGGATTTAAAGCTGGTTTCTCTAAAGCCGATGAAGTTCTTTCAACTGCCGCACGTGGAATTGCCGAAGTGATCACACACCACTACATGCAAAATATAGATTTACGTGATGCGAAAACGGTATTGAGTAATAGTGGAACTGCGATTATGGGCTCTTCGACAACCTCTGGCCAAAACAGAGCGCAAGAAGCCATTACAACCGCTTTAGATTCTCCACTACTTAACGATAATAAAATTACTGGAGCCAAAAACGTATTACTGCTGATCGTTTCTGGTTCTCAAGAAATAACGATTGACGAAATAGGTGAAATAAATGATCATATTCAAGCCGAGGCTGGTTACGGTGCTAATATTATCATGGGAGTAGGAGAAGATGACAGCTTAGGTGAAGCTATTTCGGTTACAATTATTGCCACAGGTTTTGATGTAGATCAACAAAATGAAATTACAAATACAGAAGTAAAAAAGGTAGTACATGCTTTAGAAGATGAGCAAACAATGGAGCATGACTTAATGCCTTCTGAGCCAATAAGTGTGTCTACAACCCACTTAGAAGTTGAAAAAGAAGAACCGATTGTGTACAATCTTGAAGAGGAAATTACGGAAGTTGAAGACCAAAATTTTGCTGCGATGAATCTAATCCCAACTTCAGAGCTTATTAAAAATATTGATGTGGTTTACGAAACAGTTGATCTAGATCTTGATGAGGAAGACTTTATAATTAATGAGGTCCCTACTATGCAGGTAGACGATCATGCTGACTCCGAATCTGAACTAGAAGATCAAACGATGCTAACATTTGATATGCCAATTTCCAATAAAACCACGTTATCAGAGTCTGAAGAAGTTGAGGTTTTTACTCTTGAAGATGATGTCAATGAAATTGTAGTTAAGGATTATATAGAGCTAATCCCTGTTACTGAAGCTAATGAAGCTGGAGAAATGCGTTACGCTTTGGATGATCATATTGTATTAGAGCAAACAGATAAAAAGTATAAAGGGGCTAAGCAAACTGCACCTGTAGAAGTAGAAGAGGAAGTCATGTTTACAAAGGTTACAATTAAAGAACGAGTAGTCACGTCTGAGCCTGAGGAAAAACAAGACCCATTTAATAGTCCTATTTCAAAAACACTTCGTGATAGAGCTGATGAAAGACGACAAAAAATGAAAGCTTTCAACTACAAGTTTAATAACTCCAAGATCGAGGAAATTGAAAAAGAGCCTGCCTACAAGCGTCAAGGGGTTAGTTTGGATGATGTAGCGCACTCTTCTGACACACATGCTTCTAGAACTACCATTGGACTAGACGATAATGATGAGGTTCAATTACGATCTAACAACTCGTATTTACATGATAACGTTGATTAACGTTTTGTGTTATTAAATTTTAAAACCTGAAAGATAATTTCAATTTTCAGGTTTTTTTTAATTTTAAGACTAAGAGGTTTTGTTTTTATTATATTCGTGCCTAAATTAAAATTCATTCTTATGAGCTTACAAGATTCAGTTATGACTGCCCTTAAAACCGCTATGAAATCCAAGGATACGGTAGCACTTACCGCATTAAGGTCCATAAAATCTGCTATTTTACTAGCACGTACCAGCGGAGCTGATGCGGAGATGAATGAAGAAGACGAGTTCAAATTATTACAAAAATTAGTCAAACAACGACGTGACAGTGCCGCCATATTTACAGATCAAAATCGGTTAGATTTGGCTGAGCCTGAATTGGCAGAAGTCGAGGTGATTAGTCAATTTTTACCTCAAATGCTTGACGTTTCTGAAGTTGAACAAGAAGTGGTTAAGACCATTGCTTCTCTAGGAGCTTCTGGAATGAAAGACATGGGACGTGTCATGGGAGTGGTTAGTAAAACACTTGCAGGACAAACTGACGGTAAAACAATATCAACTTTGGTGAAAGCTAAGTTGTCTTAAATAAAATGGCCCAGTAGTTCAACTGGATAGAATATCAGATTTCGGCTCTGACGGTTGGGGGTTCGAATCCCTTCTGGGTCACAATTTATCTCCAAGAATAATAATTTATTTTTGGGCATATTTTTTTGCTCAGTATCTACCCGTATCTCTACTTTGTAAATAGTTCACTATCTTTGAGTTATAAGCCAATTTAAGTTTTAACTAATTATGAAAAAGATTCTTTTCAGCGCGTGTTTTATTACAAGCCTTTTATATGCTCAAAACTCCGTAACAGATATTGATGGAAATACTTATGAGTTTCTCAATTATGGAACCCAGGAATGGACTGTAGAGAATGCTGTCAATGAGAGCTACCGCGACGGCACCCCAATACCTCAAGTAACTAATCAACAGGAGTGGTCAAACCTTACTACAGGGGCATGGTGTTACTTTGCAAATAACCCAGCTAAAGGGAAGCTCTACAATTGGTATGCTATAATGGGTATTCATGATAATGACCCAAGTACTCCAAATAAAGCATTTGCGCCAAACGGTTGGCATGTACCAACTGATACAGATTGGAATACTTTAGAAGAATATTTGATAGCTAATGGGTACAATTATGATGGGAGTTCAACAGGAAATAAAATAGCTAAGTCATTGGCGTCAACATCAGGTTGGGCTTTTTCTGGATCTTCTGGAAACACAAACATTGGATCACCTGGAAATACTCAAACAAACAATAATAGCTCTGGGTTTAATGCACTTCCTGTCGGTAACCGCAGTGATGGTGGTGGATTTGGAGTTCAAGATATTTGGTCAATTTTTTGGATATATAATGAGGGCATTTCAAAGAGTCGTTGGGTGTATTATATCACCATTAACTTGGGAACTAACACTGCACCTCAAAGAACTGGTCTTTCTGTTCGTTTTGTACAAGACAGTGATGGCTGTTCAGCACCAGCAGCACCAACAGGAAATGAGGAACAAACCTTTTGTGAAGGCTCAACAGTTGCAGATTTAATGGCTACAGGAACTACTATTCAGTGGTATGACGCATCTACAGGAGGGAACTTACTAGATTCAGCTACAGCCCTTTTAGATGGTCAATTCATGTATTCGTCACAAACGGTTAATAGTTGTGAGAGTATAGATCGATTATCAGTAACAATTTCCATACAAGATATCACCATTACTGCATCAGCCACTGAAGTGTGTGTTGGGGAGAGTGTGCAGATTACAATAGACCCTTTCATTAGTGATTTTTCAAATTGGGCTACTAGTGAACCAAACAATCTTGCTGGTGGAACTGAGCATTTTGGTCTGTTTTTAAGTACTGGAAGATGGAATGATGGTCCAGATAGTTATACGGCTGCAAATTGTATTGTTGAAAGCGAAACAAATCTAGGCATTGTTAACAATTTTACATTTATAGGGATTTTTGAAAACCACTATTATTATGTATATAACGGGTCAGATGGATGGAATAATTGTAATAATCTAGCTGTAAGTTTAGGTGGTTATTTAGCAATTATTAATTCTCAGTTAGAAACTAATTTCATTGTAAGTAATCTGCCTACTTTTTATGATAGAGGTTGGATTGGGATGTATCAGGACACCAATCATCCAGATTATAGTGAGCCAGGAGGGGCTTGGTTTTGGGTAGATGGAACCGCTGTTGCTATGACATCTAACCCTTCAACCTACACTTGGTCTAATGGCGACACTACAGATAATATTTCAGTCACTCCAATAGAGACTACAGAGTACTGGGTAGACGTGACTACCAATGGGGTTACTTGTAGAGAATATATTACCATCAATGTGACAGCTCCAGCTGCTCCAACAGGTAATTCTGTTCAGGGCGGTTGTAGTGATTTTACAGTGGGAAGTAATAATAATGCTTTTACCGGAGAGAACTTGCAGTGGTATGCTAACCCAAGTGGTGGTACTGCCTTGCCTGACAATCATCTTCTAGTTGATGGCACCTATTATTATATTTCTCAAACTGTTGATGGATGTGAAAGTATAGACCGTTTTGAATTTCAATATCTAGCTCCTGAGCCTACAATCACTATTGTGAGTCCGTTGATTTGTGAAGGTGAGAGTGCCACAGTGAGTGTGACGTCATCTCCTTTTGTAGGGACAGCTACATTTCTTTGGAATACTGGAGAAACAAGTGAGACTATTACTTTATCACCAACTGAATCAACTAGCTATTGGGTCGATCAAGTTTACAATAGTGGCAGTCCTGAAAACATTCAGACTGTTTGTCGCTATTTCTTTGGCGTAGCTGTTGATCAGGCGCCAGATTCACCTATAAGTGGCGGAGATATAACTGAATGTGAAACGATAGCCCCTCAAAACTTAGTGGCTACAGTTACGGCTAATACTGGCCAAACCATTATATGGTATGATGCATTAACAAGTGGTGGGGTCGTTAGTGATCCATCCTTAAATACCGCAGGTACAGTAACTTATTATGCAGAAACGATCAGTGATTCTTCTGGATGTCCTAGTTTATCTCGAACAGCAGTCACGCTAACCATTACATCAATTGATTCCCCTACTGGTGATTCAGTTCAATCGTTTTGTGATGTTTCAACTATTGCCGACTTAACGGTTACCGGTGACGATATTCAATGGTATGATTCTGCCACAGGGGGCACTCTTTTAGACGACACAACAGTTCTCATAGATGGTCAGTTAGTTTATGCTTCTCAAACATTAGACGGTTGTGAGAGTCTAGATAGGCTAGGGGTTAGTGTTGAGATAGATATTATTACGGATCCAATTTTAATAACGACTGAGTTAAATTTCTGTCTTGCTCGTGAAGCTACGTTAGCAGATTTAGAAATAGACGCACAAGGCTTTGAGCTGGAATGGTATGATAGTTACACAGGCGGTACCTTGTTAGGATTA
>Ga0209716_1000417_pt1 | contig 41052 bp, 70 predicted proteins | sample COGITO_mtgs_1205_FD_184811 | JGI IMG/M metagenome (GOLD analysis project Ga0209716, IMG submission 184811) | Pelagic marine microbial communities from North Sea - COGITO_mtgs_120531 (SPAdes) (version 2) | ecosystem: Environmental > Aquatic > Marine > Epipelagic ...
AGTTTGGCGATTTAAAATAAATTGTTCGTAACTTTTTGGAAAATAGTTAAGCCCACATTTTTTTATGTGGGCTTTTTTTGCTATATTAGTAGAGTAATTAAAAGTTAATCATTAAACAAACAACATGAAAAATCAAAACTTAACAGAAAAAGAAGAAATGGCAAAAGTAAAAGAACTGGTTGAAAGAGCCAAGCTTAGTTTAGAAAGGGGTACATGGCGTCGAGCAGTTCACCACTTAAAGAAGGCTGAAAAAATAGCGATGGTTTACGATCCTATTTAAAATTGTTCGCAACTTTTTTAGATCCGGGTGAAAATAGTTTCACCCAGATTTTTTTATATCAATTATTTCGTGTATATTAGTAGTATACTAATGGAGGTTATTACCTCTCTAAAAACAAACACTATGGTATTAGAACACCACTTTAAAACAACATCACACAATCTACCCTCATTATTTGAAGGTGTAACTAAATTCGGAACTTTTTGTAGACGTCTTGAAAAACAAGGAAATCTAGATACTGATAGGTATGATAGAGATAAGTATGTTGGTGATGGATTTGAATTTTTTGTAGAACTATTTATTAAGTACTTCAAAAATGATAATCGTATAGGAATTCATGAATATCGAGCCAATCAGGGTATTGATATGGGTGTTGATGGATTCGGACTTAATATGTCTTTAGAAAAATGCGCTATACAAATTAAATATAGATCTAATAATACACAAGAACTTTCAGGACACCAAGATCACTTAAATAGTTTTGTTGCAGAAGCACTTTTAAATCACGGTGTAAATCCTCCAGAAAAACTTAAAGTTGGAGTTATTCCAACTTTGTACATTTTTACCTCTGCAAAGGGACTTTACTGGAAAACTAACGATGTAAAATATCAAGGTAAGATTAAAGTTATTGCATATGACGATATTCGTAAAATGGTTGATAATAATCTAGGATTCTGGCAAGATGCATATAGAATTAGTTTAGAAAATAATTCAAAATAATTGACCCTGGATTTTTTTATCTCAGGTTTTTTTTGTATATTAGTATAGTAATTAAAAAACAAACAACAAATGAAAAATTTAACTTCAACTCTTTACCCGCACCAATTAAAAGCTTTCTTAGCTACAAAATCAAATGATAAAGGTAAGGTGCTTATGCCAACCGGTACTGGTAAAACTTATGTGCAAGCTGCAGTAATTGCAGAAGATATTCTTGAAAATCCAGGATTCTCAATGTATCTTTTAAACGCACCTCGTATTATGCTATCATACCAGCTTCTTCAAGAGGTTTATGGGTTTAATGTTCGTTATGGTATTGATTGTGAATATATGATGATTCATTCTGGTGATGATCCCTCTATCAAAGAACTAGAGCAAATTAGAGCCCTTAATGATTCTGAAATTCCTTTTACGGAAATAAACTCATCTACAAATAAAGAAGTTATTCAAGACAAGATTAAATCTTGTCAGAAAAACAATCGACCTATTGTATTTGTGTCAACATACCACTCTGCTGATAAACTATATGAAGCTAAGAAAGGTATGAAAAACAATAAAGTTTCTGTAATGTTAAACGATGAAGCTCAATATCTCGTTGAAGAAAGATTCTTTCCAATTGCAGATATGGATGCTAAGCGTAAATACTTCTTTACTGCTACTGAAAAGACAACAGTTGCTGAAGAAGGTCGTGGAATGAACAATGTAAAAACTTATGGTGAAACTATCTATAACATGACACCTTATGATGCAATTAATAAAGGTTTAATGCTTCGTCCTCGTATGCACTTTGTAACTAATGCAAATAACGCTATTACTAACACTCGAGAAGATGTTCAGAATTCATTAGGTACTATTGTACAAGAATCTTATAATCAGCATTCATACTCACTTAATGGAGTTACTCCTAAAATGCTTATCGCTGCTAGTGGTACTAAAGATATTAAAACTATTATTGAGTCTAGTAACATTGAGCGATTAATGGCAGTAGGTGTTAATGTATACGCAGTTTCTTCTAATGAAGGTATTCAAAACTGGATTAATGGTGAATACTTTACACGTCAAGAATTTCTAAGACGCTTGAAAAAAGATGGAAAGAATCCAACTTCAAGAATGATTATTATCCACTATGATATCTTGACCGAAGGTATTGATACTTCGGGTATTACTGGAGTGTTATTCTTGCGTGGAATGAATCAAACCAAGTTTATGCAGACTTACGGTCGTGCAGCTCGATTAAACGACTATGACCGTAATGCTATTCATGAAACAAAAACCATCGATCCTAGTAGCCCAGAGTCTATTAAGAATATGTTAAAGCCATATGCATGGGTTATTGTTCCAGTACTTACAATGGATGAAGAAGAAGATGCAACTCATATTGCTGGAATGGTTCAAAACCTTCGTGACTATGGATTTAATCCTAGTGAAGACATTATCATTAGCGATCCTAAAAACGGAATTCCACCGCAAACTGGATTGGACGGTATGAATGAACTTCAACGTAGATCTCAAAGAACTTTTGAAGCTATTCAAAATGTACAAGCACGGATTGAAGATGAAGAGTTCGCTGCTTCATTAAATGAAATGTCTGCTTTAGAACTTTTAACTGCATTATTCTAAAAATAATTAGCCTGAGATTTTTTTATCTCAGGTTTTTTTTGTATATTAGTATAGTAATTAAAAACAAACAACATGGTAAATACACTTGAAAAATCAAAAATGAAAAGCGATCCTAGATTCAATCCTTCTGAATATTATAGAAGCTTATTTGAGACTGTAAATAACAATGATTTACAATCTAATTATACTCCATTTGAAGTAGTTAAAGAAATGTGTAGTAAATTAGAAATTAAAGATACTGATAAAATACTAGTACTTTATAATGTTGAGTTTGCTACATTTCTTGTATCTGAAATGGGGGTGAAACAATCTCAAATTACTATATATAATAACAGTAAGGTTAAGTCACAGCTTCTCGAAATGGCAGAGTATAACGTGATTTATCAAAAAGTATTTGATAAAAATAAAGATATTACAAATATGAAATTTGACGTAGTTATAGGTAATCCACCATATCAAAAGGATGAACATTCTAGCCAAAAACTTTGGAAAAGTTTTCTTATAAACGCTGTTGAAAAGCACGTGAATAAAAACGGAATCGTTTCTTTTGTAATACCTACGTCATGGACAAAACCAGTTAGATCCACGGTCCGTGGTGAAGATAAAAAATTATCAGAGATTGTTAGAAATAATACAATACTTGATTATAACTTAAATGTTAATGAACATTTTAATGTTGGTATAAATATTTCTACAGTTACGTTATTATGTGATAAAAAACCAAACGGAATGGACTTTATGCATCAGGATGTTTTAGGTTCTTCTATTTTTAAAAAGTTAATAAATAGTGAACATCCTAGATTAGAATTATTACACTACGCTAAAACTCCATGGAATCGTGGTATTACTAGAAAAAAACAAATGGATGAAACTTATAATATAAAATTAGTAGAAGGTAAAAATAAATATAGCTACTGTAATGTAGATGATATAAGTATACGAGGTTTAAATAAAATACACATACCTAGAATATTTGGGTTTAACTTTATACCCGATGCTGGTGAATTTGGGTTAGGATATCAAGCTGAATGTATTCTTCTAAAAGAATCAGAAAACTTAGATAGTGCTATGTCATTTTTTAATAGTAATCTTATAACTAAACTTCTTAAATGTGTAAAATGGATTCCACAGGCTGATTATTCAGTATTAGAAATGTTACCTAGATTAAATTATAATGTAAACTATTCAGATTCTGATTTATACAATATTTTCAATCTAACTCAAGAAGAAATAAATTACATCGAAAATGCAGTTAAGTAATTACATAGAGCATGCTCGTAATCGTGAGTATATGTCAGGTGTCGATCGAGATAAACTCAGGGTCAAACAAACTGCAGAGGTATTTACACCCACGCCACTAGTTCAAGAAATGCTTGATAAACTTGAAGAACAAGATCCAACTATCTTTACTGATCCAACCAAGACGTTTTTAGATAACTCATGTGGTGATGGTCAGTTTCTGTCTGAGGTTATCATTCGTAAAATGGAAAGAGGTTCTACATTTATTGAAGCGATTTCAACAACATACGGAGTAGAATTCATGGAAGACAACATTAAGGAATGTCGTGCAAGACTTGCAGGTCCTAATCCAACACAAGAAGTGTTGGATATAGTAGAAAATAATATAGTGCACCACGACGCGCTTACTTATCACTATATGTTCGGAGAGGAAAAGAAGAGAGCATTGTTTTGATGAAATTTGATGTTGTATTAGGTAATCCACCATATCAACAACCTAATACTAAAACACATAAACTTTGGATTAGATTTTTACAAATAAGTAAAGATCTATCGAATCAATATATTTTAATGATTACGCCCTCGTTAATATGGAAACCAAGCAGTAAATTAGAAAAACTTAAAGAGGATATACAATATAACACATCATATCTTAAATTTGGTGTAGAATCACACTTTCCAAGTCAGCACACAAGATTTAAAAACGTTCAAGAAGATATATGCTATTATCTAATAGATTTAAAATCAAACAGCGATCATATATGTATACAAGACGATATAAAATATGATCATGATTTAAATTTTCCGATTTATAGATCAACCGAAGAAATGGTAAAACACTCTATTATTTCTAAAGTTTCTAAATCTAATTATAATTACTTAGAGTTAAAATCTGATTATAAAAACAATGATGTCGAAGGTACTGTTAAAAAATTAATAGCATCTAACGCTATATCACATCATAAATCTAAAGAATATCCACATGAGTTTATACACTCTTATAAGCAAAGATTTTTCTCAAAAGAACCAAGTAATCTTAAAGGTAAGTATAAATTAATCTTTAATTATAGTGGAGCATATACAAATATGTTTATAACACAAGGTGTGATAGGTAAACAAGTCGAATGTTTATTGTTTGAATCAATTGAAGATGCTGAAAGAGTCATGAAAATTATGCAAAGTAAACTCTTTGTATTCTATATTAAAAATGAAAGACTAGGAGGCTTCAATACTGGAATATTTAAAATTCCACATATTGATTTATCAAGAAGTTGGACAGATTATGAATTGTATAACCTATTTAAATTAGACAAAACTGAAATTCAATTGATAGAACATGGATATATAAAAAAATAAATAACTATATTATGAATCACATTAAATCATTTGATACTTTTGTTAATGAGAGTGTCGAACATATAAACGAATCGGTACCAAGTGCATATAAAAGGTATTTGAAGATGTTAACAAAGCTAAAGTACATGCAAGACGATCAAAAAAAGCTTTCAGAGCCATATTTTAAAGCTAAAGAAAGCGGAGATGAAGCTGGAGCTGAAAAGCATTTAGCTAAACTTAAAAAGCATCAAGAAAAAATCAATGATCTTAGAGGTTCTATTTCATATATTGAAAATAACTATATAAACAATATGAATTTCTTTGATGGCGAAACTAAACAAGCTAAAAAAACAGGTAAGTATGATGCGGCTGACTGGGGTCAAGGGAAAGCAACATTAACAGGCGATGAATGGTACTAAATCTAGATGAAACACGTAAAACTATTCGAAGACTTCTTAGATGAAAATAATTATTCCAACAAGGGAAATTGGAAAGGCAGTGCTAACTCTAACCCAATGTCATTTTGGAGTCATGTGCACCATATTGTAATATCTGATCCTATCAATGGAATTAAAGACGAAGACCCTAAAAAAGCTGAAAATATTCTTTTTATAATAAACAAAGAACTTGAGCGCCAGGGTAAAATCAAGAAAATGAATTTTAAAAATCTAGAAGCTAATGATATTCTAAATAATATTAAATACTACGAAAAAACAGATAAGATTGTTGGTAAATTACCAACTTGGTTATTTAATAAAAGGCCAAATAAAAATACAAATAGCATTAAGTATACTAAATTCTACGATAGTTTAAAAAATAGATATCCTGATTTAGATCTTAAACTAAAAAAATCTATTAAATAATTTATGAAACATATACAATTATTTGAACAATTCATCAATGAAGCTAAAAAAGATCTAGTAGCTCTTCAAAGTATTGGTGCTTACATTGACCAGAAAACTGGAATGATCCACCCTATGAAAAGAAACGGTAAACCAGATTTAGATCCAGGCATGGAAGTATTCATTCATGATGCTGATCACTATGAAATTATGGATCAGATTGAAGGCGAAGACAAAGAGATCTATCAAGCAATGCTTAAGAAGTTTGAATCTAATGAATCGCATATTACAGAGAAGCAATTAAAGGGTTTAGATGGAATCGATGATGAAACTTCCTTAACTGAAATTTCAGATAAAGAGAAGCTAAAAATTATTCAATCAACTGGTAATAATATTTCATTCAAAGTTCCAGAGGGTTTCGATAGAAACTTTTGGCAAGTATTCTCTAAAGGTAAAATTAAATCTAAAAAGAATTTAGCAGGTGATAAAGTCTTTTATTTACCTGGTAAAATTATAGATTCTCCTAATTTTAAATCAGAGAAAGATTTAATAGATGGCGTTGATTGGGAGTCAGTTCAACAGACTCGAGAATTTAACGCATAGAATTCCACTAATAATCAAATAAAAAACCTGAACATGTTCAGGTTTTTTTATGTAAAATAATTAGCCCCAGATTTTTTTATGTCAAAAGATTTTGGTATATTAGTAGTATAAGTTGAAGGTTTAACCTCAACGAAGGGAGTTGTTACCCTTTTTGTTTTTTTGTGGTATATGTCATAATACCATTTTGATTAGTTAGGAATCCGGAATTTAATTTGAAAATAATTAGCTCCGGATTTTTTTATGTCAATTATTTGTGGTATATTAGTAGTATAATTAAAAGATAAAGCATATGAACACAATTTTAACATTCGTATTGAGACATTCACTTGGTGATTGTACAAACAACGGTTTAACTTCTAAAGAAGATTCAGTTATTCTACATTATGGTGAAAACTTGGATCTTGATATGATCCCAGATGACGAACTAGTTCTAATTGAAAGAGTTTTATGGGGAAAACAAAAAAATTATGCGGTTCCAGCTTCTATCGCAAAATCAGGTCGTCATTCAATGGCCGGTGGAAATTGGATCTACACCAGCGATTCACGCTTTCCTAGCGATGCTCCTATTTCTGTTCACGATCGTGTTGAAAATAATTAATAAAATAAAATATGGCAATACCAAAAATTTACAAACACGGAATCGAAATTACCAAACCATGGTCAAAAGAAATGTATGATTATAATGACAATATTAGATCTTACATGATCAAAGAGACTAAGTTTGCAATTAATGCGCTTCAAGATGAAGTCACCGCTAACAAACTAGCAAAGATTATCAATCCTTATGGATATGGTGAAGGCTATGACTTAGAAGACATGAAAGTTGATATGTTAAAGAACGCTGAACATTTTGAAAACTATTGGTTGGCAGAAATCTGGGACGAACTAATTGAAGCAGATTTTGTAATGCCAAACTTTGGTGAAGGTAATGAAGTTTTTCACATCATTGGCTTTGAATCTCGTGAAGAAATTTTAGAATTAAGAACTAAATTCGCATAATATGACAGACTTTCAATTAATCCACGATTTCGTTGAACAAAGTAATTCAACCAACTCAAACACGGACAAGCTTAATGTTCTAGAGGAATACAGTCAATATGATTCAGTTCGTAAGGCATTAGTTTATACATATGATACTTATAAACAATATGGTGTTACTTCTACTAACTGTAAAAAACGTAACGACTTAGTTGCTCCAGAAAATTTATATGATGATTTTTTTAGCCTATTAGATGACTTAAATGATCGTAATATTACTGGGCATTCAGCTATTCAAGTTGTTAATTCATTTGTTAACGCAAATGTTGAATTTGAAGAACTAATTTGGAACATTTTAGATAGAAATCTAAAAACACGTTCAACTGCCTCGATGATCAATAAGGTCATTCCAGGATTAATTCCAACATTTGATGTTGCTTTGGCTAAAACATATGATGAAAAAACAAAGAAGAAAATTAAGTGGTCAGATGGTTGGAGAGTCAGTAGAAAATTAGACGGTTGTCGATGTATTTGTATTATTGATGAAAATGGAGAGGTTAAGTTTTTCTCACGCACAGGAAAGGAATTTTTAACATTAGATAACTTAAAGCCTGAAATTAAAGCGCTTGGAGTTAAAAACATGGTCATTGATGGTGAAATTTGTATACTCGATGAATATGGAAATGAAGATTTTCAAAATATTATTAAAGAAATTAAACGTAAGGATCATACTATTGAAAGTCCATTTTATTGGATGTTTGATTTTTTAACATTAGAAGATTTTCAAAATAAAACCAGTAATTCAACATTGGACGAAAGATTAACTGAGTTGTTTCCTCTAATAAAAAGCCAAGAATATATTGGTATACTTGATCAATTCGACTGTGATGATGATGCGTTTGCACATATGTTAGAAATTTCAAAAACTAATAGTTGGGAGGGATTAATGTTACGAAAGAACACTACATATAAGGGTAAAAGATCCGATGATATTCTAAAAGTTAAAACATTCTATGATGAAGAGTACATTGTTGTAGATGTGGAAAATGATATCCAACGTGTTATTGTTGATGGAGCAGAAGTTTCAGAAAACATGTTAAAGAATATTATTATTGAGCATAAGGGAAATAGAGTTCAGGTTGGTAGTGGATTTAATCAAGAACAAAGACGCTATTATTTTAATAATCCTGATCAAATCATAGGAAAGCAAGTAACTATTCAATATTTTGAAGAAACTACAAACATGAACGGTACTCACTCTTTAAGATTTCCTGTAATTAAAGCTATCTACGATGAAAAAAGAGATTTTTAATTACAATATATAAACTATAATATACAACTGATGTTCATGCAAATACCTAAGAAATTACACCAAGTTTGGATTGGATATAAAGACGCACCCGATTGGTGTATTAGATTTGGTCAAGAAATGCAAGAAATGCATCCTGACTGGGAATATAAATTATGGACGCATGATGAAATATTTAATGATCTTTACAAAGATGACGAGTATTTACAAGAGTATGTAAAAGAACCCGAAGTTTATAAATGGGCTTTTATTGCAGATAGAGTTAGGTTGTTATTACTTAGAGATTTTGGTGGAGTTTATTGTGATTTAGATGCCAAGCCAATTAGATCGTTTAACGAAATATTGGCTCAATTATCTCCACAGCATGAATTCTTTGCGGGCATGAAACCAACACAAGAGCATAATACATTAATAGATTGTACAGTATATGGATCAATTCCTAACGGCAGAATTATTAATGAATGTTTAAGTGTTTACGATACTATTTATTGGGCACACGGATGTAAAACATTCAACAATAAAATTATTGAAACGATGTCAACTGATGTTGCATTATTTGGATATGAATATTTTTACAATGACGAGGTTACTGATAAAACTATTATTCTTCATGATGTAGAGGAAACTCGTTTATTTTCTTGGGTAGACGATGTCAATTATAAGAAAAACTGGTAAATATTAATTTGAAATTATTTGTTGCACCTCCTAAAGGTGAATTAGAAAAAATTACATATCTAGATTGGGTTAAATCTAAAGGATTTGAGCCAGTTATATTAGATATGCGATTTAAAAAAATAGATGCTCCACTTCTATTATGTGGCGGAGCTGATATTGGTCAAAATCCAGAAAGAGATAGTAGAGAATTTTATTGGATTAAACTAGCATTAGATTCAAATCAACCGATTATTGGTATATGTAGAGGTATGCAAGTATTAAACCAATATTTCGGAGGAACTGTTAAAGATCTTGATGATGCATTGGTTGATTATCATAGATCTGATGAATTTTCAGGAGATGATGATCATGCTAAAAAACTTTCTCAGTTTCACTTTGTTAAGGACTTAAACGATGTAATGTTTGAAGTTAATTCAAGACATCATCAATGGTGTTCTAGTATAGCAGATAATTTTAAAGTCATATTTATGTCATTTGATGGCGGTTATATACCGGAGGCAATTGAAGATGAAGATAAAAAAATTATAGCTGTTCAATGGCATCCTGAGAGAGAAGATTGTCCACTGGGTTTGAATATTTTTAAGTATGTGAAACATTGATCACTGTGCTAGTATAATATATATGGAAAACTCATACACAAAATACATGGAACTAAAAGAACAGGGTGCATATGATTTTGACCCAACAAAAATGTCACATGTTCTTAAACTAGCTAGAACTAGTGGTTTGAGGGAGCAAATTATGTTTACGGCAATGGATATACTAAGAGATAATCCTTCACTTAGTAATGAAGCAGTTATTATCATGTCAGCCAAAAGGTGGCATTTAATTTAAAACAATATGGGATATTTTGTAAGTGATACTTTTAGGACCAATTCACTAAGTTTAGTTCCAGGTGGTTCAGTGGTCGTTATTAACGAATCCGATGGAACTACTAAGGCATACGATAAAGTTAAAAATCCAAAGGCATATATTAATGCGATACTAAAAAAGAACAGTCGCATTGAAACAATATATGTTAATGATCAATTAGTTTGGAGTAAATAAAATGAAAATGTACGGACAATCTATAGAAAATACATATCAGCTTCTTTCTGGAGCAGCCACGTTAGAACAGTTATTAACTTATATTTCGTTTTTAGTTGTTAAAGATGGCGAAGATTTTCCAGAAGATATGTTACCTGTATTCTTCATTGAACCTGGAGAAAAACCTACCATTGAAGACCTAGATGAAATGATTAAATATTTTGAAAAACAAGAAGAATATGAAAGATGTCTCTTTTTAAAAGAGTTTAAATCTAAAATTTAAAATTGTTCGCAACTTCTTTAAATCCGGGTGAAATTATTTTCATCCGGATTTTTTTATGTCAAAAATTAGTGGTATATTAGTAGTATAATTAAAACAGTTAAAGTTATGTCAACAGAATTAAAAACAATTAAAGGTCAATTTCACAGTCAAAAGACAAATGAAATGGAAAACACTGAAATGTCATTGACAAGATTCAGTGGAGGTAAAGAAGGTATGAAAGTACAATTTACAATGAGATCTCAAGGAGACTTCTTTACACACATTGCTCTTAATAAAAAAGAGATTAAAAAGTTAATCAAAGAACTTCAAGAAAACTTTGAACTTTAAAAAATATGAAAATCTATACATTTCCGCCAAGTGATCAATATGGAGAAGTTTTTGGACTTGTAACTACTAATTCAGGTACTTATGTATGTCCCGGTTGGCACCCTGTGCCAGAAGGGACTACTAGAGAACAGATTAAGTTTCATCCAAGTGCTAAAGTAGTAAAACCAAAGACTACTCCAATAGTCACTAAAACTGAAAACAGATCGTGGCAAGTTGAAGCCTCGAAACCCGGTAAATTCTATGAGGTTACTGAAAAAAGTGGTCGTTGGGACTGTACTTGTCCCGCCAAGATGTTCCATCGAGGTGACTGTAAACATATTAAATCAAAAAAGAACGAATTAATTACTGTATAATGAAAAAACAAAATCAAGATTGGTCTATTGAAGAGGCCAGAACATGGATGAAAATATATCTCGACAACTATACTCGTCAAGATGAATCTTTAATTTTTAAAGATATAGCTGAAAAGCTAGATAGATCTTATGATAGTGCCAAAATTCGTTATGCTGAAGTGAGACGTATTTTAGGTGGAGAGTATGATTTTCCAATTATTACACCTAATTTCCAAAAGGTAGTTCAAGAGACTATTGAATCGGGTCGAGTGAGTGAAAATAAAATGAAAATAATCTTCGAATAATTTTTTTATGTCACTGGAAAGTGTTATATTAGTAGAGTAATAATCAACAAAGCAAAAACAAAATGAATAAATTAGAAACCCTTAAGTGTATTGAATTAACTTCTCAGCGTCAAGCTGACAATGGAACTATTTGTTATCATGATCCAGTGACTGGGTGTGATTATCTAAGTTATGAATCTGGATATATTCGCCGATCATACAAGACCCGCTCATGGAGATCTGGTAAGATGATGGAGACTATTTACCAATTAAATCCACAGAGTAAAGGATATTACGTATCTGAGTATAATGGAAACATTTATGAAACCACTGCCCGTGTGATGGTTCATAATCCACAAGAACGCTTAGATCGACTAGCTCGTGCAGTAGTAAATTATCGTAAAACTAAACAATCATCTAACAAATAATCCCATGTCAAAAAACGAAAATAATCTAACAACATTTGAACAAGAACTTCTTAAAAACTTAAATACACGAGCAGCTAAGATATTAAAAATAGAAGAACTTTCTAAATCATATAAAATGCCAATAGATATGAACTTTATATATGAAATGGACGAGAAATCTTTAAATAATACATTAGAGTTGTATATGAACATAAAGTCTTCTTCAGATTACACGAATGGAAAATAAATTACTTACCATGAAACTAAATAGCCAAACTAACATATAAAACTTGTCTTTAAGTCAAAGATAAGATTAGGACTCATAGCTCAGTTGGTTAGAGCGCCGCACTCATAATGCGTAGGTCGTAGGTTCGAGCCCTACTGGGTCCACAAAAAATCACCACATGAAAAAACCAATAGTAGTTTATTATTTACATTATGAAGATGCGCTTCACATGGAAAAAGCCTTTAACAAATACAAAGATTTTTCAGTATGTGTGATGGCCGAATCTAATGAGGAAGCTATTAATAAAACCAGAATCATAGCTAATAATCCTAATATTAAGATCATGGGTATTGCTAACGGTCGAGAAGAGTGGGTTAATGAAAAATACCCAATGGGTACGGGTGAAGAAATTATGCCATTAGGTGGCTGGAATAAACAATAAAAGCAATCTTAATATAGTTAAAATGGACAACGAAGACTTCCATCATACATGTAACCTATGCGGTGAAAAAATACCAAGTGGTTTAATACTAACTAATATATGTATAGACTGCTTAATTAAGCCAAAACAAAAATGAGAATAACATTTATATCAGATACACACACCAAACATTGGGAATTGGAAGGTCAATTACCAGGTGGTGACTTATTAATTCATGCAGGTGACATTATGAACAGTGGTTATGTCAATTATGAAATTGAAGATTTTTGTGAATGGTTTGCCGGTCAAAAACAGTATGATAAAAAAGTCTTTATTGCTGGTAATCATGACAGAGCTTTTGAAAATAAGCCAGATCAGGTTAAATCTATATTGGATCAGTTTCCTAATATTATCTATTTAGAAGATGAGCTTTTTGGACTATATAACTTAGATACTGACAAGAGCGTTAAAATCTATGGTAGTCCTTGGCAACCGGAATTCTACAATTGGGCTTTTAATTTGCCAAGGTGTGGAATTACACTAAAAGAGACATGGGATGAAATTCCAAAAGACACAGATATTCTCATTACACATGGACCACCGCAAGGACACTTAGATGTGAGTGGACCTCCATATAATGAAGGAGATTTGGGTTGTGAATTACTCAGAGTTAAAGTAGATGCGCAACCACCAAAGATTCATGTGTTTGGACATATTCATGGTAGTTGGGGTTATAAATTTCATAATGGAACACATTTTATCAATGCTTCAGTCCTAAACGAAAGATATGATCAGGTTAATAAACCATTAACTATAGATTGGGATCCTGAAACAAATGACATAACATTTATATAATTAATATGAAACGTAGCAATAAATTTTATACACCTCCAACATTTAAAGAGCGACTAACTAGTCTGAAATACTCATTCTTATTTTGGAAGGGTCGAAAGAAGGGTATGATTCATACTCGTAGTTTGAAATGGGGTGATTTACGATATATCTTCTTTCCTAAAGATTTTGCTGAGAAGTATGGTTATTTAGGAACTTCAGTTTGGAATGAGAACAGTGTTTACTTTAAATCACTCTATCCATTAGTTCTTGCATTAGATTATGAAGCAAAACCAAAGTGGTGTCCTAGATGGTTCTTACGATTCTTGGATGTATTTGGAAGCGATAGAAGTATTGTTAGAGTTCGTAATAGAAGATTACACAATCTACAACAAAAGCTTACTAAAGGTATTGCTTTTATTGATTGGAAAACAAAATGGTCTGATTATGATTTACGAATCAGTATTCATGCGCCAGAACACCTACAAGAATTAGCAAGTGCTATCGAGAATAGATTTTATAGTAGAGGTCGCCAAAAAGAATTAGTTGAACAAATTAAAGCACTAGACCCAGAAGCATCTATTATTTGGGGTAGTGTTTCACAATTGGAAACGCAATTAGAAGAATTAGAAGAAACCTTTAACACCAAAGAGAAATGAAAGCAGTTTTAGAATTTGATTTTAACAGTGATAACTTTGACCGCACTGAATTTGAAGATGCCATCAACGGCGGTAAGTGGAAAATGGCAATGTGGGATTTAGATCAAGAATTACGATCTAGAAGTAAGTATGCATCAGATGATGACAACCAAGCTGTGGTAGAAGCTTATTACAAACTTCGTGATGATATTCGTGAAATCTTGAATGGTTATAGTTTATCCTTTGATATTTAAACAAAACAATTATTTTTAATATAAATAATATGAAAGACAATTGGAACCCTAGAGATTGGCAAGGTCGATCAAGAAAAAGTGTTGAAAACAATTATAAAATAATGGATATAACATTCAAAGTAATTGCGGTATCATTTATTTTATGGTCAATATATCAAGTAACAATAAATATAATTTAATATGACAAATTTATTAGAATACACAGAAGAGGTTATTAAAAGATTTCCATCTTTAAAATCAGAAATTGATGGTTTATTAGATCTTTGTGTTATGGAAATAGAAGAAGGTGGTTCAGAACAACATGAAATAGAATTGTGTTGGAGTGATATTGATCAGTTAGTAAAAGAAGAAGAGGCTAAAATATTAAGTAGAAATATATGAGCCAAAAACCTGAATTAGATCAGTTTCATTATCATGAAATGTTGGATAGATTACATGTAACCATGTCTATGATAGATGATCATTTGCAACAGCATCCGGTGGCCAAAATAGAAACAGAGATTAAAGATCTAATTAGTGAGGCTCAAGATAAATTATGGGAAGCATATCAAATAACAGGAAATAAAAATTAACTAAATAAAAAATTATGGAAGAAAACAAAACACAACCACACAAACCTAGTTTAAACGCAGGAGCTAACGCTAATGCTGATGGTGGAACAAACAACACGGACACTAGTTTGAATGGAGAATATAGAGCAGGTGCTGGAATCTATGTAAATGCTCAAGGTGAGTGGACAGATCCAAATGGTACTGTTCTAAGAGGTGAAGCTTTAATGAAAGCAGAAGCTAATGCATCTGCAAAATATGGTGTTGGTTACCGAAAAGGTAATCTCTATATAGAAGCGGTAGCAGAAGCAAAATTAAGAGCTGAGGTTGCTTTAAAAGCAGAAATGGAAAATGGTGACCATGCAGCAGGTGTTGAGTTATATGCGTATGCAGAACTTTATGCTTGGGCAGGTGGTGAAGCTAATGTAGGTACTGACGGATGTTGGTTTGAGGGTGGTGCAATAGCTGGAGCTAAAGCAGGTGCTGGTACGAAAACATATTACACAAACGAAGCATTAGGAGTTGCAGCAACTAATAACACATCAGTATCCGCAGGAGCACAAGTTGGTGCAACTATTGGCGGTGGTTATCAAGTTCCAGATTGGAACAAAGATAGTAAACCAATTACTATAGGAGGTTCAGTAAACTTAGCACTTATTGTAGGTGTAAAGACTGAAGGAACTGTTACTGTTGATGTAGATCCTGCTTATGATGCTATCGTAGAAACAAACAATAAAGCGATTGATGCAGCAGCAGAATTACTTAAAACTCAAGAAGCTCAAAGATTAAAAGATGAAGCTGATGCAGCAGCTGCTGAATTACAAAGACAAAAAGATGCAGCAGCTAGAGCAGCTCAACCAGTTGTTCAACCTATACGAGATGCTGGTAATGCTGTCGGTAATGCTGGCAAAAAAGCTGGTAACATAATTGGCGGTATCGGTGGTAGTAAGAAAAAGAAAAAGAAAAAGAAATAAATTATGAATTTCACAGATATAGTTAAAAGAATGTTACTGGGCAGGGTTGTCATGTCATTCATTATAGTATTATCATTCTTCGGTGTTATTATAGGAATAGGACATGCAATGCACACAGATACTGAAATCTCTGGTGAATGGAAAGAAATATTACTCTTATTATTAGGAGCACTAATCGGAGCCTTTGGTAAAGTAGTTGACCATTGGTTTAAAGACTCCGATAAGGACAAAATGCTCATCGAAAAAATTAACGAACAAGACAATATATAAAAACAATTAAAAATGGCAAAATTTAAAGTAATTGACGAAGCGTATATTAAATACCAAATGACAACCTGGCAAGGTGAAATCGAAATCAATGGTGAAACTATCTTATATCGTTGGTCGGAAGATGATAACGGTGCAGAGTTGTATGTATATAATGAAGCAGATGGATGGAACGAAGCTTCAGTAGATGATAACGAAAACTATGCTATATTGTATGCTGCCATCGGTGAGTGGGGAAATCCAGAGGAATTTGGTTCAAATGGTGAAGAATTCGAAGAGGACATAGACACATCTGACTACATGTAATATATAAGATATGAAACTAACAATTATAGGCGATTCAACATCAGGTTCTAAAATAAGAGAATGCGGTGACAATACTATTGGATGGGCTGAATATGTTAATGAATATTTAGACAATACCAAATGTACTGGTCATAATAAATGTATGGTGGGTTGGGGAATTAGAGACTTTTTTAATAGACCCGGTAAATGGTTAGACTACGTTATGTCTGACCTTAACGAAGGTGATATAATGCTTGCATGTTTTGGCACATTAGAAAGATCACCATTATCAAGAACTGATTTCGGAGGTTTTGGAGCAAGAGGATCTTTATTTGGTAAAGATGATCACTATGAAATAGTTTATGACGAACACTATAAAGTAGAATATAGAGTATACACATTCGGAGAGTATTTAAGAAGATTAGCGTCTCGATGCAAAGAGAAAGGTGTTAAACTCTATTTCTTAAGTCAGATACCAAGAAATACTTGGGAAGATGGCCAACATAAAAGAACGTGGTCTATTAAATACGCAGAGATTATGAATGATATTGCAAAAGAAACTGGAGTAGGTTTCTTAGATACTAATGAAATATTGTCCTTATATTTAAATAATGAAATAGGAGAAGAGCAGGCAAAGCAATTTTATTCACCAACAGATAAATCACATACGACACCAGAGGGTGCATATACCTATAATAAAATAATTTTAAAGGAATTAAAAAAGAAATATCCAAATGACTTTAGTTTTATTTTAGGTATTGATACAAAATAAGATGGAACCAAAAAAAGACATATTTGAACAATGGGCTGAAGAGCGAGAATCTAGATCCTGGATAGTTAGAAAACTAAACCACATTAGATTGTGGTGGGATCATGATGGTAAATACTTAGGTAAAACCTTTAAAACAGGTGTTAAGAATATTGTCTATTGGTTACCTATCATCTGGAAAGACCGCAATTGGGATCATCGATACATTTACACAATACTTGAACATAAACTTAAGGCACAATCAAAATATATTGGAGGTAGAGATTGGCATGAAGGTGCTAAAAGAGACGCTGAGATTATGATGACATGTGCTCGTTTAATCAATAAAGTTAGTGATGAATTTTATAGTTCTGAATATACGGACTATCATAAGGACAAACATTGGTTTACCCCATCAACAAAAGAAGGTTATAGCGATTGGAATAGTAGAACACTGCACGAGGACTTTGATAAATATTTTGCAAAATATCCATTAAGTTATAAAAAAGTAATGAATGGATCGGGTCCTTTTAATTTAGATGGCAAAGATGCTAATGATGTTAAAAAATCAATAGCAATGAATATTGCATATGTTAACCAAGAAAGAGCTCATAAATTACTATTTAAAATATTACAAGAAAACATAGAAAAATGGTGGGATTAGCAATAGCATTATTTGTTTGTATCTGGGCTGGAATTATCCGCGAACTCAAGAACGCTCCAGAAATGGACGATAATGGAAATATAATAAAACGAGATGAATAGAATTATAAAATCAATTAGTAAGTTTTTTAAATATATGATTTGGTTGGAAGATCAAAGAATGAAATCAGCAATTAAATCAGGTTCTTTTGGACCACTATTATAAATTACATGGCAACATTTACAATATCAGGAAATGGGTTTCTATATAAATTTTGGAAACGTCGTTTAGAAAGAGCACAGAACAGGGTTAAAAAGTACGAAAATACTGTAGTCGATATCCTATCGATAAATTTACCAACACCTTCTTGTATGATTATTAAATTTTCAACAATAAATAACAATAAAAAATACGAGCTTGTAGTTCAAGGTAAATATCACGAACTATATAAATCTCAGGTAGATGGAACACCTATTTCAGCAGAAGACGTAAAGGCAGAACTTATAATTAGAGCTGGTATTGAAAGAGCTCATCAAATAAATGAATAAAATATAGAAAAAGGTTGAAACAAATATCAACCAACCTGTATAACAAGTATAAATTTAAAAACAATAAACATGCAAGAATTATTAAATCAATTACAAGAAGAATTAACTAACATCCAAGATGATGCGGCAAAATTCACAGAAAAAGGTAACAAAGCAGCTGGAACGAGAGTTCGTAAATCAATGCAAACTATCAAAGCATTGGCACAAGATGTAAGAGTTGCAGTTAGCGCAGCTAACAACGCATAAATTTAATTGGTATACATAAAGTACCAAGGAAACGTTCTTTAAAATATTGGGAAGGCACATTAGAGACTGATCATTGATAATGTGAGTGTATTGCCGAATAAACCCTGAGGAAAGAGGGGTTAAGGCACACCAGACATCAGACAAGTTCTGACTTAATTGCAGAAGTGAGTAGTTAAGACTTGAAATAGTAGATGGTGGTAGATCAGGAAAACTACATAAACCTATTTTTCCAAGAGCATTGCAAGTACCCGAGAGGAAATCTTGCCCAAGTGACCGAATAATCCTATCCAATAGGGGATAAGGTACAACTAAAGCCACACGAATTGGCGCATCAACGAGATTAACAGTCTTGAGATGAACTTGAAATAAAAGTAAAGTTGGTTGGTATGCAGTAATCATTACAATTGGATGATCTTCTAGAGCTGGTATACTCTAGTACACGTCCCTTCCTTTTTTATCAAACAGAGCCTTCTGTAAAAAAAGTAATAAAATGAGTTTTTTTATTTTTATTTTTTTTTCACAGGAGGCTTTTGTTAGTAATGCATAATTGATATATAATTATGTACCAACCGAGAGAGTTTAACTTAATCGTATTGGACAACTAAATAAGGGCAAAACCCTTATTAGGGGAATTAGCTCAGCTGGCTAGAGCGCCTGCCTTGCACGCAGGAGGTCATCGGTTCGACTCCGATATTCTCCACTTAAAGGTCTACATTAATTTGTAGGCCTTTTTTTATGAAACAATAAAAAAGATGAGACGGATCCTTTAAATCGTCTTTCTAAAGGATAATTGAATTAATTCTTGACTAGATGTTGTAATACTAGTTTCTAAAGAAAGGCCTTCTTTAAGTTGTATATGTGCATAGATCGAAGAAGGTGTTTTATAAAAACCATTTTTAGGTAAAGGTCCAAGCATCCAAAAAGGAGCAATACCTACTCTCAAGTGAGGATTTACTTGATATTCTATCTGTACTAATCTAATTCTTAATTGTGCATTCATAAAATAAGCAGAGTCTTCGCCTAGATATGGTTGATTCGCAAATAGGTTAACTAACTCTACTCTTGGTCCAAACTTCCATTTACCATAAGTAAATTCTTTTTCTACACTAATTGATAACGAACTGTAGTGTGAAATGTTAGCAGCGAGTTCTATTGTATATTTTTCTGAGGTGTCTTTTGATTGACCTTGAGAAAATAATGAAGCGCACAGTAATAAACACAATAATAAAGATTTCATATCGTTGAATTTTAATGTATGTATATTTAGGATTCGCATAATGTTGACCGTATGAAGTAAAAAAACTGTAAAATAATTGGCCTGAGAATTTTTAGTCTCATGCTTTTTTAGTTTTATGAAACAAATTAAGTTAAATAAATATAATAATAGACTGCCAGTTAAGCATAATATAATAAAACAGGTTAATGAGTAAATATTTACAATATTACAAAGACATATTTGATGGTAAACCCTTTCTTAGAGATGGTAAAGAAACTAGCCTAAGAGAAAAAACCGTTTTTGATGGCGGAGGTATTAGAATGATTTATGATGAACTCGATTACGAAATGGATAAAAGAGGTTCAGCTACAGTTTTAGATTTTGGTTGTGGATCTTCAGTACATTGGCATTTAAATGTTCCGATTCCTGGTAGAAAGGATATGACAACTGCAACCCATCATTTCGGTAAAAAATTACGTGGATTTTACAGATATGACCCTGCACACCCATTATATGACATAAAGCCAACTGGTAAATTTGATATTGTTATGTGTACTGAAGTTTTAGAACATGTTCCTATTGAAGAATTACCAGAATTATTGACTGAAATAAAATCATATTTAGTAGAAGATGGTGTAGTTATTTTTACGGTACCAAAGGGTTTATCGAGTAATGCCTTTCCAGACGGTACAAATTTACATGTTACTCTAATGGAAACAAAAGAATGGAATGAAATGTTTGATCAATATTTTGATGATCACATATTAATACATCACGGTAAAAAATAAACATATAAAAGTTTTTTTATGTCAATAATTTGTGGTATATTAGCAGTATAATTAAAACCATAAGAACATGAAAAATTACTTAGAAAAACTTCAAGACGCTGAATACGCATTAAACGTAACAACCGGAACCTCACTTAAAGGTTATTTACACAACACAAAATATTCAGATTTAATCAAGGCTTTTGGCCAACCAACATTTAATCAAGAAAGTGGTGATGGTAAAGTTCAATTTGAATGGGTATTTGAATTCAATGGAGATATCTTTACGTTATATGATTGGAAAACTTATGATGTAGAATACACAATCAATGAATTAACTACATGGAACATTGGCGGAAAAACAAGTTACGTTGATTTTTCAAACCATATCGAAGAATTATTAAACTCAAAACAAGTAGAAAATGCCTGAATTAGCAGAACTTAAACTAACAGCAGATTATGTAAATCAAGCATCAAGCGGTATTGTTTATACGAACGTAAAAAAGAATCCTCAACATAAAGGAACAGAATTAGATATTCCATTTAAATACTTTAAAATTACGGCTGAAAGTAAAGGCAAAGAAATTGTAATGTATATTAAAGATGATGATAGTGAAGCAATTATTCCTATTAGAATAACTATGGGCATGAGCGGTCATTTTAAGGTTACTAATACTGGTCAAGAACCAAAACATGCACATCTTAAATTTTTTAGAAAGGATGGAACTACATTATCATTTGTAGATGTTAGGCGATTTGGTAAATGGACACAAGGTCTGAGTTGGAATGAGGACAGAGGACCTGATCCAACCACTGAGTTTGAAGAGTTTAAATCCAATATAATCAACAATATAGATCGTAAAGTATTTAATAAACCCCTTTATGAAATATTGATGGACCAAAAATGGTTCAACGGTATTGGCAATTATTTACGAGCAGAGATTATTTATAGAATGGGAAATGTTAATCCATTTTTACCGGCAAATCAACAATTAAAAAAATATCCAGATATTCTAGAATTGTGTAGAGATATTCCAATGTTGGCATATGCAAAAGGAGGAGGCAGTATTAAAGACTGGGATAACCCGTTTGGAGAAAATGCAATTCAAGAGAAATTTATGTTGTGTTATGGAAATCCTAAAATGTTGAAAATAAAAGACAAGAATGGAAGAATGTTTTGGTATGATCCAAAATGGCAGGAAGTACTACATGATGATAATCTAAAAGATTGGGATTATTACAGTGGTTTACCAAGCCCATCAGCATATGAAAAAGTAATAAATGAATAGTTTTTTCTATCAAATAGGTTCAGTTACAACTACTAAACCATGGCCTAGGCCGACATACGATAGAGTTAGAAATTTCTTTTTAGATAAAGATATACAACCATTAGCAGAAAAATATAATATTCACATAGTTGGTGGTTTTTTATACAATAAACCGACATGGGACATAGACTTAGCATTTGTCTATAATTATAATGATCAAACAGATTGGTCTTTAGTAGAGACAGATATTGATACTATAAATAATATAGCTCTTAATGTGTATGGTTTAATGTTGGATATATGTGTAGTCAATAAAATACACCCTTTGCCAACTAATTTAATGAGAAACCAAGATGATTCACATGTTATGATCAAAATAGGTTATTATAAAAAAGTGATAGATGATAAAATCCAATTCGAATATAATTTACTAGAAACATCTAAACCCACATATGGCAAAATAATTAAACTTGGGAAATATTTAGTTAAAACAGACAGAAGAGGTATTGAGTATTCCAAAAAATATACGGATATGATATCTAGAATAAGTAATATAGATCAAGCAATAGAATCTTTAAGTTACTTTAACTTTTTATCTATGTCAGAACAAGAGTATTTAGATGTTAAAATAGATCTAAATGAAACTATATAAATATATTACGTATAATAACTAAACTTAAATTATGAACATACAAATTTGGATTCAAGAGGAATCTATTGAAAACTTAATCAAGATTAGCGATGAACTTTACAATGGTGATGCTGAACAAAGATTTGAAGATTCAGTAGAATATACAAAAATATTAACAATTGAAGGTCAAGTTGCTATTAGTATGGACCTGGATACGTTTATCAGATTGACTGACAACGAATTATTAACGGAATGGATAATGCAATATTAAAATATATGGAATTAAAAGAACAATTAAAAGAAGGAAAAGTACTTGTTGATTTTTATGCTGATTGGTGTGGACCTTGTAAAATGTTAGGTAAACAATTAGAGAAATATCAAGATGAAGTATCTGAAGTTAAGGTTATTAAAATCAACGTAGAAGAAGAACAAGAACTTTCTAAAGTATTTGGTGTTAGATCAATACCTTCTATATTTTATATGGAAAACGGTGAAGTAATAGATTCTGCAGTAGGTAATCAAACTCTTCAACAATTAAAAGAATTCACTAAAATTAATTAATTATGGGAAAATGGTTTTTAAGTACATTTACATATTGGCGAGAACTTGCCAAAGATATTAGAATATGGTGGATATTTCGTAGAACCGCTAAAGAATATACTGATCAATTAAACAAAGATTTTCAATTAAGAGTTGATTGGTTGGGTAGAATTTATGGTGTTGTTAATTTACCAGAAGAAGTACAAACAGCCTCGGGTGAAATACAACAAGCATATGTTTTAAATAAGATTTCAACCTATGGTAATTTTATGTTACAAATTGGATTAGCAGATATGGTATACCCTCAAATACAGAAGGTATCTCCAGTTTCTTATCTAGTTATCTTATGGCCTGTTTTCGATGAACTTTCATTATTGCCTATCATAGGAAATATATTAAAATCATCGTTCGTAGGTTTTTTATTCTTTGTAATTTACAAATTTATCTATGCTAATTTACATATTTGGACTGCGCTTTGGGATAAATTTACAGTTTTTGTAACTAGTTGATAATGGGTAAATTTTATAGAAGAGGCGGTTATATCGGTGGTATTTGTGAAGGATTAGGTGATCTATTCGGAATGCCTTCAATTATATTTAGAATTATATTTTTATTTGGAAACTTTCCTAGTGTATTAGTCTATTTAATTATTTGGATTTTTACTAAGAGGATTAAATCAAACGAGTTTGAATAACTACGAAATAAATAGGGTCCACGAAGATGGACTTCGCTTTTATCAAGTAACTGAAGATGACAAAGTAATAGCTAAGTTGCCCTCAGTTACTACTATTTTGGGTAATACCAAAGATATGTCTGGTCTTGAAAAGTGGAAGAAAAAGGTGGGTGAAGCAGAAGCAAAACGCATATCTGAACTTTCAATGAACAGAGGTACTATTATGCACAGACTCATAGAACTGTATAAGGGTACTTCTGGTGATGCTTCAGAAAGACTTATTATTCTTAAAGATTTAGCGAAAGAAGACGATGAGTGTAACCAATTCAGTGATGAAGAGAACGGAGCACTCTACTTAGCAGAAGCTTGGAAATTCTTTTATAAATTCTATTTTAATAGTTCTGATTATTTTGACAGAGTAGTTGAAGTTTTAGAAGCAGAAACTTTCTTATGGACCACTAAAGGTGGAGGATGGGCAGGAACTGTAGATAACATTTCTAAAATGATTGATGGTAAAATAACTATCATTGATTACAAGAACAGTAGAAGACCAAAAAGAGAAGATTGGATTCAAGATTATTTCATTCAATGTGGAGCTTACTTTATTGCATATTGGGACATGACAGGTATTAAAGCAGATGGTGGTGAAATTTGGATAGCAAACGAAGAGGATAATATTCCACAATGTTTTACACTTACACAATCAGATTTAGAATTCTATTCAAAAGAATTTATGAGAAGAAGAAGGATGTTTAAAGAACTTAAAGGTATTTAAATCAAAAAACCAAAAAGCAAATAGATGAAAAATTTAATAGTAATTGCACACCCAGATAAGAAATCTTTTTGTTATAACGGCATATATAAGACTATCTTAAAAACTTTAAAAGAAAACAAAGAAGAGATTAGAGTTCTCGATCTATATAGAGACGATTATTCTCAGTCTAGAAAAAAGCTTATTAAAGGATATCAAAATGAAGTTACTTGGTCTGATCGCATTTATTTTATATCACCAGTTTGGTGGTTTAGATTAACACCAAGATTAGAAATCTTTTTTGATGAGGTTATGACACCTGGATTTGCGTATAAATTTGTACCAATTATCGGTAAATATGCATATCCTAAACCATTTTTAAAAGATAAAAAGGTTAGAACATATATTACACACGGAGCACCATCACTTCCGGTTATTACATTATATTTAAATTCAGTCAAATTAAGATTGGTTATGGGAGTTTATTCATTTGTGTTTGGATGGAACTTAAATAGATGGACAAAGACTAAGCAGTTTTGGTCAGTTCCATTTGTATCTGATGAAAAGAGGGCAAAATATTTAAACATAGTAAAAAAAGATATTATTAAAGATATCAAAAAAGTGTAACATGAAAAAGAATAAAGAATTTTTATATAATTACTTAAATGCATACTCTCCAGTTGCACAAGAAGCTGAAGGCCAACAAATCTGGTCAGATTATATTAAACCATATGTTGACTTTCTAAAACAAGATGCATATGGAACTTCGTATGGTGTGCTTAAGAGTAAATTAAACAAATACGAAACCCTTAATGTAAACACACATAAAGTTGTTATCGAAGCACATTGTGATGAAATAGCCTGGATTATTACCAATATTGAAAAAACAGGTATGATCAGAGTTAAACGTCATGGTGGTTCAGACAATATGATTGCACCTTCAAAAACTGTAATGATTCATACACATGATGGTAAAAAAGTTCGTGGAGTTTTTGGGTGGCCAGCAATACACACGAGAAAAGAATACACATCAATGGGTTATGATCAACATGAATTATGGGTAGATTGTGGTCTTAAAAACAAAGCATCTGTATTAGAAGCTGGTGTTGAAGTAGGAAATCTAATTACGTTTGATACTCAATTGGAAGAGATTGGGGACTACTATGTTGGTAGATCATTAGATAATAAGATCGGTGGTTATATCATCGCCGAAGCTCTCAGGACTATTGTCAAGAAAGGTATTAAACTACCATATGATCTGTATGTTGTTAACTCTGTTCAAGAAGAGGTTGGTCTTCACGGAGCCAAAAAGATTGCTAAAGAATTAAAAGCAGATCTTGCTCTAGTGCACGATGTTTGTCATAATACCAATACACCTAAAATCGATAAGGCAAAAGACGGAGATAACAAAGGTGGATTAGGACCGTGTTTAGAATACACTGCACAAAACCACAGAGAAATTAATAAGATGTTAAGAGAGATTGCAAAGGACAAAAAGATACCAGTTCAATTAACAGTTGGATCAATGGGTAATGACACTATGGCATTCTTTATGGAGAATACACCAACTGCGATTTTAGCAACTCCGCTTAAGTATATGCATACCACGGTTGAGATGGCACATAAAAAAGATGTAGATGCATGTATTAAACTTTTTGTAGCATTTTTGAAAGCTTTGACACCTCAAAAAATAAACGAGATAAATAACCTATAAAAATAAATCAATATTATGAATAAATTTAACACATTTTTAGCTAATCACGGAACAAAAATAATTTTAGCACTTTTAGTTCTAACCTATTTTAAATCATGTGGAATTGATTCTGAATTAACAAAAGTTAAAAAAGAATTAAGAGCAACTGAAGCAGAAATTGACACATTGGCTTCTCAAATCGTAAACGAAGAAAGAATGATTTTCTTAATCAAAACAGTTCCAGCTTGGAAAACATTGAGAATTGAAGAGATCTCAGATAAAGAAAGAATTTCTATTAATGCACTAGAAGAAAAAGAAGACTAATCATGGCATCTGAAGATAAAACACAAAATTTTAATGAGGATTTAAACAAACCTCAGCCCATTTCAACACCAGAGTCTGAAGCTTCACAAATTAGTCAGATATTGTCAGGATGGGGTAACAGGATTAAGGATGCTTTTGGTATGTTGGATGATGAAACAAAGGCTCTTAGCGAAAAGAGATTGTTGCATTGTAATACATGTTATATGAGAACCGGTAACACATGTGACCCTAGAAAATCTATGACAAATAATATAACAGGTGAAGTGGCAAGAGGATGTGGATGTAATATTTCTGCAAAATCAATGTCACCTAGTTCTAAGTGCCCTTTACATAAATGGGACAAATAAAATAAAATAATTATGAAAGATACACTAGTAAAAAGATTTGTAATAGGAACATTTGTTAGTTTATATGCGTTAGTATCTGTAATTTCTACAATACACGTAATTGACTTTTTTGAATTGTCTAACCCATATTGGTTAGCAGTCACACTAGCAATTGGATTTGAGATTGGAGCTGCAGCTTCTTTAGCTTCTTTGGTAATCCTAAAGAAAATGAACAAAACAATAGTTTGGTCATTATTTATTGCTATTACATTAATGCAAATGCAAGGTAATATGTATTATGCGTTTATTAATTTAACAGATTTTAATTCATGGTCAGAATTATTTAATTTAATAGAAGAAGATGTAATTGATCAAAAAAGAATTTTAGCATTTGTTTCAGGTGCTATTTTACCTTTAATTGCATTAGGATTTATTAAATCTCTAGTAGATTATATTAAACCAGAAGATGAAGATGAGGATGATTTAATTTCTGAAGGTATTTTAGGAAATATTGATTCTGAAGAAGATTTAGATGGATTTGAAACTAAACCTTCAGATGAATTTTTTGAAGACATTCTAGATAAACCTATTAATAAAAATTCATTTGCGAATATAGACAAAGAAGAAGAGCTAGAAGCATGGAACGATATTTCAAAGGGGTTAGGTGAAGAATATGATGCATATGTAGATCGTCACGAACCTGGATCTTGGTTAAAAAATCCACCAGAAGAATTAGCAGATACTGAAGAAAAATTAACAGAAGAATTAGATGCTACATTAAACGATGGTTTAGAAGATGAAGAATGGGACGAAGATCATGCACTAGATCAAGTTATGAATGATATGGTATCTGACTTTACTGATGAGGATGTTAATGCTATTATTGATGCTGTTGAAAGCCCAAACGATCCTATTGAAACCTTGGTAGATGCAGCTGAAAAATATAAGGAAATACTACCAGAACAAGAAGAAATTAATCCAACTTCTGTCGGTTCTATTGTACAGAAAATAGAAACACCGCATCTTCCACAAGAAGAACCTAAAGTAAAATCAGAAGATCAACTTTGGAAAGAGGCTATGGATAAAAAAGCTAAAGAAGAAATGGAAGCTTTTATAAAAAGAAAAAATGCAAATAAGTAGATTAAAAATTGATATTGAAAATCTTTATATTTCAAAACCTTTAGAAAGAGATACTTTTACTAAGGTTATGAATGAAAATCCCAATACAATTCATTCATTATATCTAATTACTAATGAATTAAAATCTATGCATTATTATCTATCACTGGATGATCATCCCAAATGGACACTGAGCGCTTACGTTAGTGTTCATCATGGTTATTGTGGCAAGGCTAAACAACAAATATCTTCTATTAAAAATATGTCTTCTAAAAATAAGCAAAGACCAGAAATTTCTATTACATATAAAATAATAGATAAGTCTAATATGAAAGAAGTCTTTTCTTTTAGACATAGGTCTACTAATAGAAAGGAAATATATAATTTAATAGAAAGATTCTACAAGAAAACAGAAGAATTATGCAAAGTAAATACGTTTTAAAAATAGGTCAAAACGGTGATTTAGTAAGAATACTGCAAGAGTTACTAAACATCGATGCTGATGGTGTATTTGGCCCAAACACAAGAACTTCGGTAGTAGATTTTCAAAAGAAAAATAATCTAAAACCTGATGGTGTTGTTGGACCTATGACATGGTTAAAATTAGACTACAATCCATTAGAACTTGAAGCCGATACTGATGTAACAACAGGAGCATCATGGATACAACAATATCCTTTACCTGACGGAGAATATGTAAAAGAGATTACACCAAAAGAATGGATATTTTTACATCACACTGCCGGCAGACATAATCCAAAAAAAGTAATAGATCAATGGTCTAGAGATCAAAGAGGTAGAGTTGGAACTCATTATGTTATAGGTGGAGTTTCATCTACTGTTAATATGGATTTAGCAACTGAAGAAGATTTAAAATGGGACGGTAAAATTCTACAAGCCATTAAAGATGAGTATTGGGGTTATCATTTGGGTTCTGTTAAATCTTCAAAAATGCACAAGGGTAGTATTAGTATAGAAATATGTTCAGCTGGATATTTAACAGAAGAAAGCGGCAAGTTTTATACGTGGTATGGCGCAGAAGTGCATGAATCTCAAGTTTGTAGATTAGACGTGGAATACAAGGGTTACAAATATTACCATAAATATTCAAAAGAACAAATAAAATCCACTAAAGCTCTTTTATTATTATTATCAGAAAAACATGGTATCAATTTAAAAGAAGGTATTATCAAAATGTTAATAGAAAGTACTAAGCAATATGACAGACAATCGGTATCATATTTAGCCAATGGAAATCCAAGCGTATTTAATTATAAGGAAGACCTTAGTAGAGGTAAGATAAAGGGTATTTTGACACATGGCCAAGTTAGAGCAGGTAAGTCAGACGTATTTCCTCAAAGAGAATTAATAGATATGTTACTATCACTATAATTGAAACTAACATACTTTTTTTAATATAACTATTAAACAATTATATAATGTCAGAACAAGCAACTCAAGAAAAACCACAGATTTCACCATTTGAAGAGGTAAAATCTATGACAGAAGTACAGGCACTCAACATCTTAATTCAGGCCGCTAATGCAGCTCAAGGTGCAGGAGTATTAAGTGTAAGAGATTCAGTATTTGTAGCTGCAGCCGCAGAATTATTAACCAAGCCATTTGAGCAAAAATCATAACACATGAAAATAGAAGTATCTAACGGTGAAATTATCGATAAGTTAACTATTTTAAAAATTAAACTTGATCAGATTACAGACACAGAGAAACTGGTAAACATACAGAAAGAGTATGATTATCTATTAAATATAGTTGAATCTATTTACGCTGAATTTAAGGATGATCATGCAGTTGTAAAAGAATTAAAGTTTTTACATGAAGATCTACTTAATGTAAATAAAACTTTATGGAACATTGAAGATCTTATTCGTGAATGTGAAAGACAAGAATCCTTTGGTACAGATTTTGTTGAACTTGCAAGATCAGTATATTACACAAATGATGACAGATCTGATGTTAAGAAAAAAATCAATGTATTAACAGGATCTTTGTTTGTTGAAGAAAAATCCTACGAAGAATACTAATGCATGTCAGAACAGATAGCTATATGTATTGATACACCTGCATTGGGTGACACTTTGGCAGCAATTCCTACACTTAGGAAATTGTCAAAAGCATACGAATCAAAACTAATAGTCTTTTCTAGTAAACCATTCTTATTTGAAAATCATCCACTGGTATCAAAAGCCTTAAAACTTGATGATCCATTAAGAGATGATCCATCGGTAAAAGTTTATCGTACGTTTATGCCAATAGTAGGTCAAACGTACGATTTACGGGGCGAAAAAGTGGAATTTAGATCATCTAATATGGATATTAGACAATTTCACGCTGTTTCTCTAGGTTTTAGTTTAACCAACGATGAGATGGAAATGGATCTTTATATTGAAAGAGAAAGAGATTTAGGCATTGAAGATTATGTTATAATTCACCCTACTCATACTTGGCCTACTAGAACATGGGACCAAGACAAATGGCAAGAATTAGTAAATCGTTTAAATGCTAAAGGTATACCTGTAGTTGCAGTTGGTCGAGATTCGCATGAGGTTGGTACATTTTCTGTAGATAAACCAGTCATGTCTTTAGATATTAAATTAGGTGTTAATTTATTAAATGATCCAAATAATGATCCAGCTGAATTACGTTGGATGATGAATCATAAGGCTCGAGCTATTATTACAATGGATTCTGGTTTACTACATATCGCAGGAACTACAGATGTTAATATTATTCAATTAGGAAGTTCAATAGATCCTAAACTAAGAGCACCATATAGAAAGGGTACACAAGATTACAAATACACTTATGTTGGTGGAGGTTGTGATATCTTTTGTTCTAGTAATATGAAATACAACGTAAAAGAGCATAGAACTATTCAAGCAGTTCCACCACAAATATATTGTCTAGAAAATAAACCAACATTTGAATGTCATCCCTCTGTTGATAAAACATTTAATGCTGTTTTAGATTTATATGATGATTTGCCACTAGATCAAACTTATACCACAAAAGATATGTCAGATAAAAAGAAACTATTATTCCTAGCACCTCATTTAAGCACTGGTGGAATGCCTCAGTTTGTATTAAAAAGAGTTGAGGCTATGTCAACCGTTTCTGAATATGAAATTCACGTAGTTGAGTATACACAATACAGTACAGTTTATAATGTACAACGAGATCAATTAATTGAAAAATTAGGTGATAGGTTCCATTCTATAGGATATTTAAATTCACTTGACATTACACAAAGAGGTGAGATGTTAATGAAAAAAATAGAAGAGATTAATCCAGATATTATTCACATAGACGAATGTCCAGAATCATTTGATGGTTTTAATCAATTAGATCGTTCGGCGATGGATTGGTTATATGGAAAATCATGGAAAGTTGTAGAAACATCTCACAATATATGGTTTGATTCTGCAAATAAAGTAAATGATCCTGATGCATATTTTATGTGTACACCATATCACTTGGAAACATTTTCAGAAAGAGGTGGATTAAAACCAGTTATAGAATATCCAATCATTGATAATAAACCATCTACTTTAGAAAAGGCAAAGGCAAGAGGCACTTTGGGACTTTCAATAGATAAAATACATATTTTAAATGTTGGTCTATGGACTCAAGGTAAAAATCAAGCAGAAGGTGTTAATATTGCTAGAATAGTTGAAGCATCACACCCTGGTCAATTTCAATTTCATTTTGTAGGAAATCAAGCTGAGAACTTTGAAAACTATTGGGGACCAGTAATGAAAAACTTACCAGATAATGTTACTGTATGGGGTGAAAGAACAGACGTTAATACTTTTATGAGTGCATGTGATGCATTTATGTTTAACTCAACATGGGAGTGTAGTCCGTTAGCATTGCGTGAAGCAATTGGTCATGGTCTAATCACATTCTCCAGGGACTTGCCACAGTATAAGGACATGTTCACGCCTTACATTGTTCCATTCACTGACGATCTCCATGAAAATGTTGATCAATTAATCAGAACACTCAAATCATCTGAGGATCAAGGAAAAAATATCCCAGACAATGATTTACAACGCTTCACTCAACAACATATCGATTGGTACCAACAAACACTCGATACCCCTCGAGGTCCAAAACAACCGATCAAGCCCTCTTGGAAAATAGAGTATATCGATGGACCTAAATTAACATGTGTCAACGCAGGCTCAGAAGGACTACGGGCGGAATTTTGGGATGGCTCTGATCTTGTCTACGCACCTGACAATTTACAAACAGGTTACTGGTACAAACCAGCTAGACGCTGGTGGACTGAGTGGACTCTGAAACTTTACACAGGTGATCGACTGGTTCATGAAGAGACCCTGAGCCTAGAAGACCAAGAGTTGACCATAGAAATGGCGAGCTCATCACTCGGAGACACTGTATCGTTTATGGGACAGCTACACGCAGTGATGTATACACACAAGCCATCACGATTATATGTGAAGACACACAAACCCTGGTTGTTTGACAAAGCCTGGTACATGGACCGTGGTATAGAGATTATTGATTGGTCAGTGCCTAACAAGGGCGCGGTCATGACCATCGGAGTCTTTTACACTATGGAAAAACCATGGAACAGAGATGAACACAAATACGATTGGAGACAGATACCCTTGGGGAAAATCGCGGCTGACAGAATAGGTGTACCATATGTGGAACAAAGACCTAAACTAGCGCCCGAATTTTTACACAAAGACCCAACTACCGGCGAACGCTCCATTGTCATAGCTACTCAATCAACTGCACAAGCCAAATATTGGAATAATCCAACGGGTTGGCAAGAAACTATAGATTGGTGTAATCAGAATAATATAAAGGTGTTACATGCTAGTAAAGAGGGTGCAGAACTAACGGGCATAGAACAATTACCTGAACCATTAGAAGAAGTGGCATTGGCTATTAATAACGCAGACATGTTTATTGGAATTTCTTCTGGCTTGTCTTGGTTCGCTTGGGCATTGGGTGCTAAAGTAATGATCATTAGTGGATTTACAGATCCTTATGTAGAATTTGAAGATGCCATTTATATTAATAACCATCAAGTATGTCATGGTTGTTGGGGATGGGATACTTTTGACAAAGGTGATTGGAATTGGTGTCCTTCATGGAAAGGAACTCAAAGACAATTTGAGTGTACTAAAACTATTGGCTCTGATAGAGTAATAGAACAGTTAAGTAATCATTTAAATGGAAGTATATGATTTGTAGTCAATGTCAAGAGGTAATGGAATGGATCCCAGGTGACCAAAATGGAAACTACTATATATGTAGACCATGTAACAATATATCATTTAAATAATATGGAAACAAAAAGAGCAGTAGTTACAGGTGGAGCTGGTTTTATTGGACACCATCTAGTACATAAATTATTAGATCAAGGGTGGTTCGTAACAGTGTTAGACGATTTTAGTACTGGCGAATTAGAAAATTTAAAACCCAATGAAAAAATGAATATTCATGTGGTTGATATTGCAACAGATGAATTACCCAAAATTGAGTTTGATCAACTATTTCACTTAGCAGCACCGGTCAGTGTACCTGAAAGCTTAGAAGATCCAATGAAATATTGGAATGGCATTTCAGTAGCTAGTAGAAGAGTTATGGAATGGGCATATGAAATGGGAGCCACTTCAATGTGTGCAGCATCTACTGCCGCAGTTTATGGTGATTCTACAGACATGCCATTAAAAGAATCACATCGTCCAGAACCAATGAGTCCATACGCTGAATTTAAATTGGAAATGGAATGGATGATGAAAGGTTATAATAGACCTGAATTTAAATGCTCAGCTTTGAGATTTTTTAATGTTTTTGGTGAAGGCCAAAGATCTACAGGAGGTTACAGATCAGCTGTACCTATTTTCTTAGAACAATATCAATCATATCAACCTATTACAGTAACTGGTGATGGTACACAAACCAGAGATTGGATTTATGTAGGAGATATTGTGAATGCTATTTTAGAAATGGCAAAAGCAGACTATCAACAAGAAATGCCTATTTATAATGTAGGCAGTGGTTCAGAAACACAGGTAATTGAAGTCGCTGAAGCATTTGGAGGTGAGCATATACATATCGCAAAAAGAGATGAGCCAATGAGATCGGTCGCAGATATTAGTTTAATAACCCAGAATTTAAACTGGAAACCTGAAACAAATCTTCTTTCTTGGATAAAAGATATTAAGTAACATAACAAGACGAATATTATGAAAAAGAGAAAGGCTAAAAAAATTGCCATTCATGCAGAATTGAGAAAAGAGAGCCAAACTTTTAACGGTTATCTTAAGTATGAAATTACAGTTAAGAACCCTGATGGTTCAATTGAAAAAGTACCAGCTTATGGTAAAGGATTACAAGATGCTCTATCAAGAGTTGTACATGACGAAATAGTTGAACATCTTGAAACAAAGGTAATTAAAAAAGTACCTGAAACTGGTTGGGCAATTGCTTGGTTTTTAGGGATGGCATTAACAGTATCATCAGTGTACTATAATTATTTAGGAAAATATTCAGGCTTCTATATAATTGCAGCAATGGGAGCATATGTTATAACCACATTGTCTGTGACTAATTGGTTTAAATTAAGAAATAGAAATAAGTGATACAAAATAAATTTATATTACTTTTTTCTTTATTTTGCCTAAGTGTATATGGTCAAGGCGTAAAGACCATAACAACAGATATATTTACAGTTGAATATTCAGAGGTTTATCAACAACCTTTAAATATTTCCTATAAAGTTGAATGTACCGGTGGAGATGTTAGTAGACTTGGTATGTCATTTAAGACTTATCCAGGTGTGATAACTTCAGACGATGCAGATTATGTTGACAATGTATGGGATAAGGGTCATCTAGCACCTGCCGCAGATTTTAATTGTTCCGAAGATATGTTGAAAGGTACATTTACATATCTAAATTGTGCGCTACAACACGAAGGACTTAATCGTGGACCTTGGAAGGAATTAGAAAGATTTGAAAGAGATCTCGCCAAAGTATATGCTTTTGTTACTGTTGAAATCAAGGTACATTTTGAAGATAATCCAAAATACTGGTTAAAAACAGGCGCTTTAGTTCCTGTTGGATTTAGTAAGACTATTATATGTGACGGAGAATGGTTTGAATTTTACTTCCCGAACAAAGATGTAGCAGGCCACGATTGGTCAGAATTTAAAACAAATTAATAATGAAAAAACTACTAACACTTTTAGCACTTTTAGTTACGGTTAACCTAAGTGCGTCCCATATAATGGGAGGAATTATTCAAGTTGCGCAAACTAGTCCAGATTCGACATCAATTGGAATGTATCTTGTTTCGGAATCTTTTCCACCAATGCCGACATCGGTTTCAGTTCAGAAATGGGTAATGAATTCACAGGGTTGGTATGAACTTGATGGATACGTTACTTTAGATAAATTTAACACAAGTACACATCAAGGATATAACACTGCAAATTACGGTAGCGATTACTTAGATCTTGATTCAGGTCAATATAGATTTGTATACACGAACTGCTGCTGGCCAATGCTAATTAACTCCACGAATTCAAATCAATCTGAATTCGTTATTTCAACAGATTATTGGCATGTTCCAAATAACTCTACAGCATTCGGTGAAATGCCGCTTTGGATTAATGTAGAAAGCAATGCAGTTAATACGATGAAACCTGTGTGGGGTAACTTCAATTGTCACTTCACTAATCCAGATGCAGGCGACTCAGTTAACTTAACAATGACTGAATTATATTCATCGTATTCTAATGGTGTCTTTGTACCACAAGTACAGACCTCAACTAATGTTCTAGCAAACAATGATTCGATCACATTCGTTGGTACTACATTAGGTACTTATGGATATGGATTTCAAATTGACAAATATCGCAATGGTTATTTGATGACAACACAAAGAATTCAATGGACCTTTAAAGTGGTCGTATCAACACTTGATATAGAAGAATTAGCACCAAAATATAATAGTGATTTATATAGAGTTTACGATATGAATGGTAGATTTTTAGGCACTTCAACCAGAGATCTTCCAAGCGGTCAAATCTATATTATTAGATATGATCGAGGATACTCACAAAAAATTTATATACAGTAATGATAAAAGGGGTAATAGCAGGTAACTTTGATGTGATGCATCCGGGTTATATTAAAATGTTTAAAGAAGCTGCAAATAATTGCGATTGTTTAATTGTTATGCTTCACACAGATCCTTCAATTGAAAGACCTAATAAACTGAAACCTATATTAAGCGTAGATGAGAGAATAGAAATGTTATCAGAACTTAACTCTGTATGCGGTGTACATATCTACACATATGAAGCTCAATTATTAGATCTATTACAAATGGGAGAGTTTGATATTAGATTTTTAGGAGATGATTATAAAGGAAAACCTTTTACGGGTGATAATCTAAATATACCAATCTATTATTTAAACAGAGATCACGGATGGTCTACTACAAAGTTTAAAACATTAATAGCTAAGACAGTAAAATAAGTGGAATTAATAAGCACACACCCAGTAAAGAAATCAGACCTAGGATTTCACGGAAACCTTTTTGGAGGAAAACTTCTGGCATGGGTAGATGCCGCTGGTGCTGCATATGCTTCTCAAGTTTGTGATACACCAAGAATGGTAACAATTCTTATAGATGAATGTGTTTTTCAAAAACCAGCAAAAGAAGGACATCTTCTTAAAATATATGGTAAGGTTGAAAAAATGGGAAATACATCAGTCACCCTAAAAGTAGAAGCTAGATCACATAATGTATATGATGGTAGACAAGCTATTATTTTATCAACACACATTAAATTTGTAAGAATAGACGAACAAGGTGAAGCTATACCTATAAGTCAAAGAGTAAGAGAAAAATATAGATCTGATATATAACATATGGGTGTTTAATTTAAAAACATTAACAACTATGGAAAATACAGAGAAATTCTTAGCACTCTTCTCAGAATTCGATATGATAGTCGTAGAGAAGAATGCACAGAAAAAGTCAGTACAGAAAAAAAATACTACTGCAATTAATGTTAATCAAACTAAAAGCGAATTAAAAAAAGCTTTAAAAAGATTAACCGAAGAGTATAACAGAGCTAAGAAGTCTTTTAAACAAAACAAATTAAGTCGTCAAGAATTATTTGATTTTGAATGGAGATTATTTGAGATTCAAGAAGAAATCAATAGACTAGATGACGAAGCAACAGCATAATGAACTATTTAAAAAATTATGATCAATTTATCAACGAAAAGTTTCTAGAGACTAGATACTCAGCGGGACTTGTAATTGTGTTTGATGGTATGATTTTATTAGGTCATAGTGCAGGTAGAAAGGCCAACACAGGATACGGTATATCAAAGGGTGGTATTGATGACGGTGAAACTAAATTAGAAGCCGCTATTAGAGAAACTCAAGAAGAATTTGGTATAAAAGTTCCTAAGAAGCTTATATCTAAACAAGAAAACGTATTCTTTGTTTCTTCCAGAAAGTATAAATACAATAAAGTTGTCTATTATTACATTGTAGAAATAGATGATTTATCTCAAATAGGCTTAAAGGATCTAGAGGTTCCAAAAAATCAATTACAAATTAAAGAGGTTGATTCTGCTAGATTTATGTATTACAATGAAGCAGTAAAATATATCATGCATAGTCAAACTGCAGTTATACAAAAATTAACAAATAAAGGCCTAATATGAAAGAATTAATATCTCAATATATAGGAGAATGGGGATGGTTGACAGCTGCTGCTATTATTGCGTTCGCACTTAAAGATTTAGTTTCTAATTTTGTAATAGGAGCTCAATTTTTATATGGTAATGATTTTAATATAGACGATATAGTTTATATCAAAGGTGCTAAAAAGGCTAGAATAGTTAGACAAAGCATTTGGAAAACCACATTTTATGTTTATGGACATAATAGAAAATTCGTAGTACCTAATAATATGTTATGGAGACTAGAAATAGAAAAAGAAATACCTAATAATGAAACATCTAAAGAACTTTAAATTATTCGAAGACGCACAAAAGGTAGCTGAGCTTAATGCAAAGGCCAGAGATATAGATTCAAAAAGAAATGATCTTAAATCTAAAGCGGCTGAAACAGCAAAATCTGCAAGAAATGAGGATGATCCTTTAAAGGCTGAATTATTAGCACTTAATACGCAAAAATTATCTATGCAAGCTGAAATAGCTAAAATAGATCTTAAAATTAATGCTATAAAAATAAAGCAAGCAGCTAATAAATAAACTTTATTAGAATTGGTTGTATAATATAAGATGAAGTACGTTAAAAGATATGAAGCTTATTTAAATGAAGCAAGAAGGCCAGGTAAACCATACCACGGCTCTAAGATATTAGTATTTGACCTTGACGATACACTGGTCATATCTTCTGCAAAAATAAAGGTATGCAATAAGAAAACAGGCGAATGTTATTCATTAACACCTGAAGAGTTCAACACATATGAAAAAGGAGAACATGAAGAGTTAAACTTTGATGAGTTTAAATCTTTAGAGATTATGAAAGCTGGTAAATTAATCGATTACTATCTTAAAATATTCAAAGAAGCTTATAGATCTAAATTAGCAGTGGGAATTGTAACGGCCAGAGATGATCGTAAAATGATTTACAAATGGCTAAGAGAACACGTTGGATTTAGAATAGACAACGATCTAATATTCGCTGTTAATGATCCAGTTCATAAATTCAAAGGTAATATATCAGATCGTAAAAAACAAGCATTCAAAGAACTAATAGAAATGGGTTATAATGACCTACAATTCTATGACGATGATGACGCTAATCTAAAACTAGTAAAATCCCTAGAAAAAGAATATGATGGGATAAATATATCAACAATAAAAGCAATAAAATAATATGAGCACATTCGGAGACATTAGAAATAATTTTCAGATTGCAATGAATAGGGCTATTAATGAGGCAGCTCAAAAATATAGTCAAGATTTATCGAAAGTAATTAGAGATATTTTATTAAAAAATAAAATAAGAGGTAATAAAACTCAAAATCTATCAGAATTACGTTTTGGTATATCTGGAGAATCTAAAACAACAACACAGTACATTAAAGATAATATTTTCAAAGGAATTAAAGATACTCATTATACGATTACATTCGAAGGACCTGACAGAGCCAAAAAAGGAGATGCTAAATCAGGAACTTATAACACATATAAAATAACTATTATTAATCCTGTTAAGGTTGGAAAATACAACGCAAAGGCCGGAGACGTTACATACATTATTGATAATCTCAAAGCTCAATCAAATATACAAAATAAGATGTTAACACCGGACGGATTAGGACTTGGTGGAAAACAATTCAAAAATCTAGATGAGGTAAAGAACATTGTAGATAAAAAACTACAAGAGCTTGTCAAAGCAGAGTCAATATCAGAACCACATAGAGAATATATGTTATTATTGATAGATAGCCTCAGGTCTATATCAGGAACCACTAACGTAGATGAACTAGCTGCCGGTTTAACAGATACTATATTTTATGAAGGTGATTATGGAGACTTTATATCTGATTCAGATGTTCTTAAAATAGCGAAGGATTTTGGAGAAATATTAGGAGGTATTTATATGCTACAAAATTGTAATGCAGAACCAAATGGCTTAGAATTTCCAGTGGCTGCTAATGAACCTCTAGTTGATTTTTATATTGCAGGACAAGGTTTATCAATGAAAGCCGGAAATGGTGCAAGTGCATCTTTAAGTAATGTTGCAAAATTGATAGAAAGTGATCCTAAGAAATGGGAGAAATTAATGTCAACTGACGAGGAGAAGTTAATGTTAAACGTAGTTAGAACTTTTGGAAATGAAACTGCTTTTTCTGGAATGTTTAAAGTAGCTGAACTAATAAATGCACCTGGATGGGAATATTTAAAAGAATTATTAGATAGACCAAAACTAAAGGCAAGTGATCTAAATTCAAAGGCTTTAACACAATGGGTTCGTGATGAATTTACTAATGATCCAGATGCGGCCTACGAAAAGTTTGATAGGTATTTTAATAGATTAGGAAAGGGAATTGATGGTTGGAGTAACAAAGAATTACAGATAGAAGATGCAATAGCTAGAAAAGAAGGTTATGGTTTAGTTTTCTCAACACTTGCATACCACGTGAAAGATACTTTAAATGATAATCCTTTATTAATAGATGCCTTAGGATCTGTTATTCAAAAATTCGATGTTCTTCAATTATACATAGATCTTAAAATAAACACCAAAAAGAAATATCATAGATACTTATTAAAGAAGTTTGCAGAAGGTAAGTTTTTATTTAACGCAACTCCGTCGGTTAACATGCCTACTCGTAATAAGTTTTCATTTAAAATGGTGAAAAATAAATAATCATGAATCCCCAAGAATGGGAACGTTATGTAGATAGTGGAGAAGTACCATATCATTTCTTCAAATCTATGGTAAAGGCTATCAAAAACGGTGACGCATTAACTAGTCAACATCTTGCAGTTTATCAATCTCATGGTGAAATTATTGAAGTTTTACTCTCTAAATCATAAACCATTTCTAAATCATTCGTATAATACTTAAACGAATAAGAAATGGAAAATTACACTTATATTTTAGGTCCTTGTAGTATTGAGAACGAGGACAACTTCATGTTAGTTGCTGAAACACTTTATCCGTTAATGGATGGAAAAGATTGGTATCTTAAAGGTAGCTTTGATAAAGCTAACAGAACTTCAATTCACTCTAATAGAGGTCCAGGTTTGGATGAAGGTATTAATATTATGAGAAATGTCAAAGACAGAT
>Ga0209716_1000421_pt1 | contig 40894 bp, 36 predicted proteins | sample COGITO_mtgs_1205_FD_184811 | JGI IMG/M metagenome (GOLD analysis project Ga0209716, IMG submission 184811) | Pelagic marine microbial communities from North Sea - COGITO_mtgs_120531 (SPAdes) (version 2) | ecosystem: Environmental > Aquatic > Marine > Epipelagic ...
GACCACTGGGCCGTGTCGGTGCGTCGAGGCTCGTCGTACCTTTCCAAGTCGCCCAATCGCGCCCGTTGGGCCCGCAGGCTGCCGGCGCCCGAGGTCTCGGTGACGTTGAAGGCCGGCGGTGGGGGCGGCGGGTCGGGCGAGGCCACGCGCGAGAAGCAGGCCGACGCACGACGACGCTCCTCGGCGATGCGGCGCACAAAGAGGCAGCTCGCGCGCTCCTCCATGGGCGCGCCCTCGACGGCGTCGACGCCGAGGTCGAGGCCGAAGTCGGCGAGGCGAGGCAACGGAATGCATGCTTCCGCGTCCGCGTAGAATGGTGGCGGCGTGCCCGGCGGCGGTGGTGGCGACGGCGGGTGCGCCGCGTACGAAAAAAGCCGCGGCGGTGGCAGCGGCGGCGGCGGCGGGCTGGGCGCGACGCTCGAGTAGACGTGCCGAAACTCGCCGTTTACAAAGACGAGCTGTGGGCTATTCTCGAGCACGCGCTGTATGACGGAGCAGCTGGCGGCGCTGCGCTCACACCATCCGGTATCGATACCTGACATCCCAGACCGCGTCTGCAGCCGCACCGCCCACTTCTTGAACGCGTCACCGCCGGCAAAGGTGGGGATCTTGAAAACGTACGTCTTGAGGGTGCAGTTGGCCGCCGCGCTGTCAAAGCCGTCGCCCAGCACAAACTCGCTCAGCTCGGTCATCGCCACGGTCGTGGCAAAGTCGTGGTTGAACTCCGAGCCGTCGACACCCGAGCACGAGCCAAAGCACCTACGCGCCTCCTTTTTGCACTCGACCTTGTCCTCGGTGCACGCCCGGATGTCGTAGAGGCCATGGTGCGCCCAGCGCCCAAAGTCGCTGAAAATCTCAAACTTCCATCGGCGACACAAGTCCCAGAGGAATTGCCCCGTGATGCGCTCAATCGAGCCGCCCGCGAGGTTGTAGTATTCGTGAGGCGTGTCGTACGTGAGCCCGCGCGACTTGGCCTCGTGCCGGTGGTTGCGGCACACGTGGTAGACAAACGGCGCGGCCTTGGCGGCGTCGTCGTCGCCAAAGTCGGTGCGCAGAATTTTGTCCGCGTCGCTGCGCACCGACTCCCAGTTGCGCGCCGCCTGCACGAGCTCCGGAAAAAACTCGTCCGAGCTGGCGCCCATCTCGCGCGAGCGCTTGACAATGGTGGCCGCGTACGAGTCGAAGATGCGCGCGTCGATCTCGACAAAGCCGGCCGTGTAACCGCGGGCGAGCCACGTGCGATAGGGCAAGAGCTCGGCGCCCATGGGCCCGCAGGAATCCGTGTACCAGCTGCCATTGGCGAGGCAGTGAGCGGTGACGTTGCCGCGGTAGCCGTCGACGTTTTGCGCCGAGAAGAGGCTGCCGATGCTGGCCGTGAGCAGCCAGATGAGGCGGACCTCGGGCCACTTGCAGTTGAAGCAGCCGCCGCACTGGTCGGCGCCCGTGGTGGGCAGCAGCTCCTTGAACGAGTCGGCAAAGTCAAACTCGTACATGGGATTGGCCATGCTGGCGCTCTCGGTCTCGGTGCGCTCGATGGGCTCGCCCGTGTCGGGGTCGACGGTGCGGCTCTTGGCCGTAAAGGTGCCCGGCCCCGGGTTGCCAAAGAAGCGCTTGCCCGTGCGCGAGTTGAGCGTCGCCTCCATGATGGCCGTGAAGCGGTGGAGCACCACGGGAAGGTGCGTGAAGACGAGCATGTCGGCGACAATGTTGGGCCCCCGGAAGCACCTTTCCTCGACACACTTCAGTTGCTCGTTCCATCCCGAGGGCGTGAGGAAGTCGATGACGCACAGGAGCAGGTCGATGGCGGCAAAGAGACCGGGGAGGGCGATCTCGGTGAAAAACTGCGCGGCAAGCAGCGGGGCAGGTGCATGTGTGTGTGTGCGTGTGCGTGTGTGTGGCTGGGCACGGGTTCAAGTGGCTACGCGGTACGATGATGGCAAAGTCAACCCCGATGCCGATGACGGTCGTCAGCATTCCAGACTTAACAAGCATCTTCAGCACCATCATCAGCGACCGCAGCAGGAAGAAGAAGGAGTCGACCAGCACCGAAAACACCTGCGTCAGAATCTCCCCCGCCACCGCAAAGGCCACGTCGACAAAGGTCGACCCGAGCGTGATGATCAGCATACCCAGGTCGAGGATGGCGTCGTTGAACGCGCTCGTGTCAAAGGCCGGCGCCACAAAGTTGTCGTTGCTCTCCACCCCGAGCTCGGCGAGCCGGCGCGCGGTGGCGATGCCAAAGACGTAGGTGTCGCCGAGATCGCCGAAGCCGTCGACGGTGGCGTTGCGGCGCAGGGGCGACAGGTTGGTCAGCATGCGTCTCGAAGCGGCCGCGTAGGTGCCCGAGGCGTCGGTGTAGCCCTCGGCCTTTTCGGCCGACTCGAGTCGCGCCGCGTAGGCGGCGGCACGCCCGCACCACTCGCTCGACTGTGCAAAAAAAGGGGCGGCTTGATTCTGACTGTTGCATGTGCGCGCGCGTGTGTGTGTGTGTGTGTGTGGAGCACCTTGAAAGTGGCCGTGCAGTCGAGCCCATTGTACGGAAAGTCGGCCTCGCTGAAGAGCCCCTGCCAGTGCTGGTGCGTGAACGCGAGCGAGAAGACCTCGAGCGCGAGCACAATCGTCGGCTCCACCACGTAAAAGGCGGCGGCGTTCCACACGGGCAAGACGCCCGCGTTGACGACGTCGACGCCCGCATTGTAAAAGATGCTCGACGTGTCCCACGCGATTTCGGCAATCTCAAAGAGCAGCGCGCCCTGGTCAAAGGCCTGTTCGGGATCGCGGTCCACCCACAGGAAGATCTGATGAATGATGAAAAGCACCAGCAAAATGGACAAGATCTGCAGCGATTGCTGGCCCAGCCGCGTGGCCGTGTTCACGCTCGTCTCGACAATCTGAAAGGTGCGCACCGGCAACTCCCTGACGCGATTGGCAAACCGGGTGGCCGCCTGCGAGCGGTAGGACGAGGCCTTGGCCACCTCCGCAACCTTTTCGAGTTGCGTTTTCGAAAGTCCGGCTCCCTCGGCCGCCATGGCGGCAGCGCGTGCACGGTCGCACCTCTCCCCTACCAGTGCAGCCACCGAGCGCTGGTTAATTAGCGCCGCTATCAGTTCCCCTTAGCGGACGAGACGCGTTCGTGTTGGTGGTGCGCGCGCGTGTGTGCGCGTGTGTGCGTGTGTGCCCGAGGACGCCATGGGCAACGACACGGACGCCTGCGTGCGTGCCGTGCGGCGCTCGTGCGTGGTCTGCGTCTTTCAGATGGCCATCGCCGTCGCGTTTGTGCTCGTCTCGCTCTGGGCAGCATCCCTCTTGCTCGAGCTGACTCCGATTGTCGGCATCACCACCGTGCCGCCCGGCATTGCCTTTGTGCCCTACGACAAGCGGCACTGACCATAACGCGAGGCACGCTATCCCTTCAGACGAGAAGGTGCGGGTGGCGGCAAGAGTGGTACGCGCTTGGCCGAACAAGGTGGTGGCCCCGTGTGGCCAATGCTCCCAGAGTATGTGGCGGCGCTTGGGTTTACGTCGGCGCGCAAGCTCTCCGAGGAGGAGGCCTCGACCGACGACGATGAAGGATTTGCCATGCCCTTTTGGGCCATCATCGCGCTCATTGTGCTGATCATCGTGATGCTGCTCTGTGGCTGCACGTGCTTTGTGATCCGTTGTTTTGCGCCCGAGGTCACACAAGGGCCGGCCTGGGAGATCAGCTCGTACGGCAAGAGGTGGGTCAAGGGGTTCCACCCAGGCGACGACGAGGACGATCGAAACCCTGTGGTGCATGCCAACAGTTCCAAGTCCTACCCGGGGGGCATTCCCGTGCACGATCCAAAGCGCAATGTCTACGACGAGAACAATCCGCACCATCACATGCGGCCCGAAAAGTTCCGCAACCCCAACGAGCCAGATTACGCAAAGGAGCGACAGGAGGTCCTCGATCGTCTCAATGGGCTTCACCTGGCCTCGGGCGGCGGACGCCTCTCCAAGAATTCCGAGATGCGCCGGCAAACGGCCGCGGTCTGAACCGTGTGTCTGTCAGTGTGTCTGTCAGTGCGTGCGTGCGTACGAGTGTGTCCTTGTGACTATTGTAAAAGGCGAGCATGAAAAAAAAAAGAGTCACGTCGACACACGCGAGCGAGCGAGCGAGCGACACGCGCGTGTGTGCGCTTGCGGAAGGCACGCCGCTAACCCGCTCACACAATCGTTCGCTCCGTCAACGACTCGACAAAGACAAAAAAGGTGGCAAGCCCAATCAGCGAGACGGTCCTCACCAACCGGCTTGGTTGCTGTGCACGCACCGATTGGGCGAGCAGTTGCACCGAGATTGCCACGCATATCCGTTGACAAATGGAGACCAAGAGGTGCGCAAAGTCCAACATAGATCGCCGATCTGCCAGCTTGTCGAGGGCCGCACGCCCCGCCTCGCTCACAAACGACTCCTCGAATCCTTCGGTGATCTGCACGAACAGTGCCGCCGATGATCGGGCCTCGTCTGTGGACGTGGCCAAGGCCAATGGTTGGTGCAGCTCGGTTTTGAGCGACACGAGTCTCGACCGCGCCTCCTCCTTGGCGTCGGAGACGATGCGTTTGCGCCGCTTTACGAGCTGTGCCCCAATCCTCGCTTGCAATGCGGCAAACACGATTGTAAATCCAAGGACGAGTCCAATGAGCTCGTCCTCGCTCAGTTGCTCATCCCCGGCCGCGGATAGCAGCTCGCTCGCAATGTTGAAGGAGACCGAGACGCTGAGGTCGGATCCGATGGACGAGAGGGCGCCAAACGTGGTCCCGCCGACGCCACCCGTGACGGCGGTGGCGCCATCCATTGTGGGTGCACCACTATTGGACGAGCGCTTTGTCAAGAGCCTGCCGATTCAAATGGCAAAGAGCGAGTGCGAGGCCGCCGGTGGCGAGGGCGCCCTGCTGCTAAAGGGCTTTTTCGACTATCACAAACAGGCAGAGCTGGGCGTGCGCCGGTTGCTGCTAGCGCCACCGGGAGAGGATCGCAAGCGCAAGGCGGTGGGGGCGGCGCCGCGCGCACGCACCGAGAGTCACTCCACCGTTGGTGCTACCTTTGGATGCGTGCTCGGGAATATTACGGCCTATCTCGAGGGCCGGGGCCTGCCTGGGGAGCGGGCCTACGTGTTGCGCAGCATCCGCACGCACCTGCTTCCGGCGGCCGAGGCCTTGCGGTACATGCGCGGTTCCGACGTGCCGCACCTGGCCCGCGGAATGGCCTCGTGTCGCGTCGTTCATGCAGAACGCGCCTCGATTCGCGAAGTGTCGGCGCCCAACTTTCCAAAGATTGACTTCAAGTATGGCAATAGCTGCACCGCCGTCGGAGCCACGGCCGCGCTGCTCGTCGTCTTTGGGGTCATGAGCACCGTGCCAGACCACAGCGCGCACTTTTGGAGAGAGGGCTCGCTCTGGAAGGCGCTGCGGTGCGCCGAGGAGGCGCTGGGCAGTTGGCGACCCGCCACCGTCTGCATGCCCGAGGCGCATTGGCAGGCGCTTGGCGCCGAGCGCCGTGCCATGCGCCGCGCCTGCCTCGCAGCCTACGTGACGTGGAAGCGGCTGGCCAACCCCGATCCGCCCGAGACGACCACGGCGAGGGTGGGCGCCGCCGAGGGCATGCAGCTCCTCTTGCAAGCGGCGCAGCGCGCCGCCTACCCAAGCGGTGCCATTGTCAACGAGTACACGCACGCCGAGCTCTGCTCGCGCATCCAAAACGAGCAAGAGGTGTGGCAGGTGCCCTCGACAAAGACGGAGAGCGTCGCGCCCATGGTCGTGCTGCCCTTGGCCGAGATTCCCGACTCGATGGCACTGGTCACCGGCGGAGGACCGAGCAAGCGACACCTCGGTCGAGCGCATGCCGACGACGACAAGAACTCGTGCGCGAGTTCGTCGTGGAAGACGCTCAGCTCCAACCAATCGGGGTACTCGCACATTTCGCAGGATTCGCTGAGCGGCTTGGGGTTGGCAAACGGACTTGCGTTGGACTAGCCTGTAGCGCGTCCTAGCCCATAACCCAGTCTTGCGTCTTGTGTAGTGTGTGCTACAAAGAACTCAAGATACGCACACGGAAATGGAGGCGGCGCCCGCGCTGGCCGGCGCCGTCGACCAACTGCGCCTCGACGCGACCGCGCCGGAGCCCACGGGTCCCCAAGTTCGTCGACGGCGAGGAGACTGGGACGATGACGACACCGACGCCGAGGACGCCCCGCCCAGGCAGGTGCCGAGGGTGAGGGGATGGCCCGAAGTCGTTGCGGAGATGGACCCCCTTCCAGAAAACACGGCCAAGGCCCGCTTTGTGGCCGAATTCCCGGATCCGCGAGAGTATCCTGCCTGGGTTTCCAAGGAGCTGGTTTCCGAGAACCTCGTGCCGACCACGTACGAGGCCGCTTGGGCGAAGCTGTGCACTGCAAAGGATCGGCGCGACGCGCTGACCACACGGCTGGAAAAGGCCGAGGCCAAACTCGCGTCGGCGGAGGCTGCGCTACGGCGGAATGCGTCTGCCGCCAACCAAGGCAAACGCGACAGGGCGGCGGAGGCGGTGGCGAGGGCGAGGGTGGAGGCGGCGACGGCGAATGAGCATGTCGACCATTTGGAGGATGAAGTGGTGGATGGGCAAACGGCAGAAGGTGGGGAGGCACTCGCCTACCACAAGCACCCGTACGAGCTCCTCGCAAAAAAGGTGCGCCTTCGGAGAGAGGCCGAGGCCGACTATGAGGTCCTTCCCGAGCAGCTGCCGCCGCTGAGCGATCCGCGCAACTTGGGCGTGGCCGTGTACAAGATCTTCGAGGACGACGACGAGCGCAAGCAGTGGGTGGAGTCGATGAAGCACGCCGTCGACAACACGCCCGAGTTTGCAGAGCAGCACCACCGCGAGGGTGGCGCGCGCGAAGGACAGAGGCGCTCGATTTTCGACATGACCCAAACGAACATTGCCGCGGGCGGATTTGCGGCACTCAACCATCCATCGAGCTTTCACAACCAATTCGTGCGCTCCCTGCGCATGTTCGCGCACGGCGAGGTGGTCTTCCGCGACCTCTTTGGCATGACCGACAATGGTGCCAACAGCGGGTCGACGCACTTGGAGCAGGTGGTGGACCGCATGATGGTGCGCCGCTCGTCGCAGACGCCCACCTCCGAGGCGTGGCACCGCGACGTGGCCGTTGGCACGCGTTCAGGCGATCGCGTCTTTGGCGGCTGGATCAACCTCAACTCGTACGACCAGAAATTTTCGTGCGTGCTGGGCTCGGCGCAAGAAGCGCGCGACCCAAACGACCCGGTTGGCTTTGCCAAGGTGTTCGAAAAGGATCACCCCGAAATCGTGGCACGGTCGAGCAAGGTCGTCATTCCCCCAGGGCACATGATCGTCTTCAACGAGGACACCATCCACGAGGTGGTCAACAACCAAAACACCACGACGTTGCTGCGACTCTTTACGGGATGGCGTCTCTCGCGGTGGGAGCCCTTTGGACCAACCCCCGAGCCGCTCATCGTGGACCTGGACCGGCGTCTGAGCGACCAGGAGGGCATGCCGCTCAAGAGCGGACAGCACAAGCACTATGACAGCGACGAATACTTTGAAGACAAGGTTCCCGAGGCGCGCAAGTACAATGCGACCACCAATCCTACTGGATTTGGATACTACCCGGGACCGCCGCCCTTTTACCCGAGCGCCTATTGGGGACAGATTGATCCCGCCACTGTTACCGAGTTTTGCCAACTTCTCAAGCCAGAGCTCGTGCACACGCGCTTCTTCAACCCGTCCACTTCACAGAAGCGCAGCGCGCAGTTTCCCAATGGTGTCAAGTGCAACCTGGACATTCACCACGCGCCATCGGGCACCCAGTTCAACGCAAACGACGCCCAACCCCACAAGGCTGACACGATACGCGGACTCAAGGAACTCAAGGAATGGATGGAGTCGCACCACCGCAACAGGGAGGTGGCACAGTGGATGCAGGAGGACTACGCGCCAGAGGAGATTGCGATTCTCAAGCCCCGCGCGATCCAGGCCCTTCGCCTGATGCTGACCTCCCCCGCTTGCGTCGCACGCGCATCGCCAAGGAATCGCGCCACCGCCGTCAACCTGCGCCCCGTGGTCGAGCCCATCGCAAGGCTGCTGCAAGTTCCACCAGCACCTCCGCAGTAGTAGCACCGCATCCAAAGTGTGTGTGCGTGTGTGTGTACGTGTGCGTGTGTGCTTCGCTAAAAAGAAGATATTCTGGGAAGCGTGTGCGTGTTTCCAGGGAGAGGCCGATGGCAAGCAAGGGCAAGGATGTTGCCCTCACCTCGGCCGAGGCGTACGACACGGACGAGGCGGGCGAGGACTCCCGCGCACCGGCCCACGTTGCCGACTACTATTACGAGGTTGCCGAGAGCGAGTCGTCTTGGCCAGTGATCGTCTCCCTCATTGTTGCAGGCTTTGGCGCGCTGCTCGCGTGGCAAAATGTCTGCGCCGAGCAGCATGTCTGCGTCGAACACGGAACCTGCTACGCCGTGCGCAACGTGTCGTACAGCTGTGCCTTCCGGACCTCGATCACGCCCTCGGCGTCTCGCATGCTCAACTTTAGCTCGCAGGACCAAGCGCTCCAGTCACTCCAGCGCGGCGTCTGTGCACCCGGGTTGCGACAGTCGCTCGATGAGTATGGCCAGCTGCGCTGCGTGCGACGTCGAAACTACCCGGACGCTATCGCCGTCGAGGCGCAGGCCAGTGGCGACACCACCGGCATGGCCGATCACGAGCGGCATTGCAAGCGCTGGATCGACGCCAAGTCGATTGCTTCGGGCGAGGAGAAGTTTGCCTTCTTCGACGAGGACGAGGTGGAGCAGGACGTGGAGGACCTCCTGTTGGCGGGAGGCAGCGGCCGACTCGCCATCTCGGACGTGACCAAGTTTCGCGCGGCGTGCCGATCCATGGTGGTCTCCGGTGCCTCGGGAGCGGCGGCCACGATTGCCTACGACCACTTGGTCGAGGGACTGAAGGCCTTTGATCTGGCGCAGGTTCCCGACCTCTTTGGTGCCATTGGCTTTCTGGGCTCGCACTTTTGCGACGCGCCCGCCACCGTGGGCCTCGTGTACGACCAGCAGTCCTTTGCCGTCAAAGTGGGCGTCGGCACCACGCCGAGCGCCGCCGCGATCGCCGAGGCGCTCTACGCCGTCGGTGCCGATCGCTCGACGCGTTCGCGCGCCTCGGCCTTTGCCGACTTGGTCAACGACCACACCACTCCCGCACCCGCCGTCAACGACGCCGAGACGCACAAGGTGGTCGAGGGCTCCTACAAGAATGGGTGGATCGAACCCCAGGTGACCTCGAGCTTGCGCATTTTTTACGAGCCCGTCAACCCGCCGCTCGCGCGGTTTTTAAGCGCGGCGCAGGCGCAGCTCGCCGACGCCAAAGTCTACGTGCACGGCCTCGCGGCCTACTGCGCCGTCTCGGGCGCCTCCACGGTCACTGGCGAGTTTGGTGGCATGCGCAGCGTCGAGGTGTCGGTGCAAACCATCAGCGGCCTTCGGCCCGTTCCCTCTGCGCTGGGAAGACTCAAGGGATCGGTGATCGACATCGACCGCTTCGCCGAGATCAAGCCCGAACACTTTTTTAATGCCTCCTCCACGACCTGGTCGGCCCTCGCGGCGCAGGGCACGTCGATTACGTCCGCCACCAGACCCTCGGCGCGCGCCGTCTGCCTGCGCGCCGCACGGGTGGCCTTTCCCGACGCCTTCGACCATGTGGCCTTTGAAACGCTCGTCACACCAACGCTCTACGGCCGGCTCCAAACGATGACCGAACAAATCAAGGACGCCGCCCTCGCGACAATGCAAGACGCGCTCATCGGAAGCCTTTACGCAACGTCCTCCGGACGCGCGACGGCCCTCTCGCAACTGCAGGATACGCCTCTGCGCATTGCCGGCGCGCCGAGGACCACATGGGCAGGGGTGGACGCCGCCTTTGTGCGGCCGGAGCTGACCTCAGACGACGGGGCGATTTTGATTCTGATCAAGCAGGCGAGGGCCGTCTACTTTGACCGCTTCGCCCGTGCCGTGCGCCAGCCCTCCGTGTGCCAACACCCGCCGCTCTTCGACGCCATGACGCGAAACGCCTATTTGCTTTTGAGCACCTCATTTAGTTGTGCCATGCTGCTGCCCGGATTGCTGGTCCCACCCTTTGCGGACGAGCGATACGACGATGCTTCTCTCTACTCGAGGGTAGGCTACGTGGTCGCGCACGAGCTCTTGCATGTCACTGCATTCACGTCACGATGGGACCCTGCCTATGCTTCGTACCTGATTCATCGCTACGACCCGCAAACCTACGTGGAGGCCATCGCCGATGCCGGCGCGATGGCAACCATCATGCGTCTCGGCGTGGTCTCGAATGCCACGCTGTGCGCGCACGTTTCCCAATTATGGTGCGCGCGCGTCGGGACGCAGGTTCGCGTAGCGGGGTCGCATCCATTGAGCAACGAACGGGGCGACTACGCGTGTGACTTCTTGCGTTCCCACTTTTCTTAGACTTGCAAAACACCACACACACACCTACTCCTCCTCCTCGTCCGGCGTGCACGTGGTGCTGCTCGACGCGGCATCGAGCTTGCGCTTCTTCTTGTGGGCCTCCTTCGCCTTCTGGAGACGGGCTGGGCGATTGGCCTCGTGGCGTCCTTGGTACCACGCCGCACGGTCGGTCGGTAGTCCCTTGAGCGCCGTTGCGACGTCGGTCGGCTTGCCCTGTCCCCGGATCAGATGTTTCAGCTTGTGGTAGATGGACGCGTTGTCCTTGGAACAGATTATCACCTTCTTGCCCTCAAAGTAGGGCTCGTCGTGCCACGCAAACCCGTCGCACAGTTGTGTGTTGAGCTCGACCCATTCGTTGGCGTACTTGTCGCCGCAGCCGACGAGGTCTTCAAACCACGCGATGCCACGCATGACGACGCGGCAATTCGGAAGGTCGGTGCACTTGCCGCCGTAGTGATCGTTGTCCCTTTTCCAGTTCTTAAGGAAGATTCCCAACCTCTTCTCCTCCTTGTCGACGCTCGACGGCATTGGCTTTTGCATGCCGTGCGCCCGCGTCCACGCGCGCACGCGCTTGATGTTGGCCTCGACGGTCTTTTGGGTCCACGCCAGCGTTCCTTCCTCGCGCGAGCCGATCATGGCCAAGACGCCCTTGAGAAAATTGGCCGCCGCCTCCGAGGAGACGTCGACGCCCTCCTTTTCCTTGCAGACCAGGCTGATGGAGGTGACGATGCGCTGCAAGTCGGCGTAGGCCTCGTCCTCACCCATCTTGTCCTTGATCAGGTTGAGCGCCGTTTGCAGCGTCGGCTGGTCGACGGCGTCGAGGTACTTGTCGTCGTAGTCGGCCAGGACGCGCTCCACAAAGGCGCGCAGTCCCAAGTGGATGCGTTCGGCGCTGAGAAGCGCGCTCTTGGCCAGCACCTTGCACTCATTCAACGCCTCGACGCATTTCTCATCGCCCACCGCCTCGGCCATGGTCACAAACGCGCCGGCAATCTCGTACTCGGCGCGCGCGTCGCGCAGGTCCTTGGGCTCCTCGACGAGGGGAAACTTGTAGCCGTCGCCCGCAAACATCCGCTCGAGCTCGTCATAACGGTCATCTGCCAACTCCGTGCCGTGATCGCCGATTTTCGAATTGCACCCGTAGGGGCGTTTCTTCGGATGGTAGACGGTGTCGCGTTCGAAGATGAAGTAGGCCTCGAGTTCCTGCGCATCCTTGGGCGCGCACCCGTCGGGCAGCTCGGGCACGCGGCGCTGCACGTCCCGAAACTTGAAGTCTTTAAGCTTCATCAGCTCCCGGATCTTCTTCATGCACCGCTTCTGGTGCTCCCGCGCCCGACGATCCATGTCGCCCGTGCGGCCGACGTAAAACGGCAGCTTGGTGACCGGGTCGATGGCCTCGTACACAAACGACGGCAGCATCGCCACGTGCGTCGCGAGCGCAGTGGTGGTGTTGGTGGTGGTGGTGGACGGCATGCCGTGTCTATATTCTTTTTTGTGGCAACACGCGCCAGCCACCTTCCGCAAGAAGTATGCGCAAAACACAACTCCTGCCCGTCTTCACTTTTCTTAAATAAACGACTCGCTGTAAGTATCGGACTGCCGTCTACGCCGCTAGTCACCGCGGGGGCACACCGACCAAGGCTTCACAATCGAGACGAATGACGCACGTCACTTTTGTACAAACCTCAGTGTCGAGCAGTTTCAGTCACCGCGGCGAGCATGTCGCACGCGTGCTGCGCGACACGGTTGCGATGAATACGAGCATCGCAAGCTGCTCAGCCCTCACCAGACTGGGCGCACTGCAGCCTGCCGTCTACATTCACGTGAAACACCCGTGCCTTGCAATCCTGGGCCGACCCGGCACGCGACACGTGCTGGACGTGGTCGACGGGGCCGAACACCTCCAGGGGTTTGACGGGCTGATTGCGAGCACGCAGGCACAGATTGATGAGGGTCGCCTCTGGAGGTTCCACCTGCGGTGCAAGGTCAGAGGTGCGCTTCCAAAGTCGATAGACCCGCGCAACGTGTCCGTTGCGCGTGCCGCGCAAAACTCCTTTTGTGCAACACATCCCTGCGCCGCGATTCCGCACATGGCCAATCTGCCATGCACCACGATGGCCGATCCGCCCTCGCCGCGCGTGCACGGCGTGTTTGGGCTCGTCGGTGCGTCTGGTGACACGTGCTCCGACACACGCGCCGAACGCGCGCGCGCCTTTCCGGATGCGCTCCGACAAAGCCAGCGCCGCACTCCCGAAGCGCCAGGGAACGTCGACATGTACGGATTTTGCCACTTGATGGATCAGATCGACGTTGCCATCGTCTGGAAGATGTCCAACGACCGCGACAAGCCCTGCGAACGCTTTGAGCTGCCGGTGATGGCAAACCGGCCGGCCATCATCCACTCCTTTTACGAGTGCGCGCGCGAGATTGAGGGTGCCGAGCCGTTTCGGTGCAACGACACGGCGTGCGCCTTGCGCACCGCGGAGGCCATTCGCAATGGCGCGCTTGACGCAGCCTTTGGGCGGCTGCGAGTCGAAGTGGAGCTCAAAAACGCGCAGATCCCCGCCATGTACCGCGAGCTGGTGTCGCGGGTGTCTCCGCGCCGCTAGGCGCCACAAGGGCGCACCGCTTCACGTGCTCGCGCGCCCCGATGGAGTGTCCACCCGGCCTCCCGTCCGGGGAGGCGGAGGCGCGATTCGATTTGTACGCCTTTGCGCGTTGGCTTCCACGTCTTCGCGCCATAGGAAAACCGCCCCGTATCTCGGGACTTGAGGGCCTTCAAGCCTGTGGCCTGCTCCTGCCCGCCGGGACGGGGACCACGAGCCTGGCGACCAGCCTGGGCAACCTCACCAACCGGAGCGAGGAAGCGTGGTACCTCAACGGCATCAGCCAGAAGCACTTGGCCACATTCCGACAGGTGCGCCTTGCCGAGCGGCCGTGCGCGGTGATGACGCTGCGCGATCCGTATGAGCGCCTCCGATCCGGCTTTCGACACGACACTGCGCACCTTCACCGAAAACATCACGCGATGCTCATTTCCAATTACCAGAAGCGACAGACGCTGCCCGAACTGTTGGACGCGTTCAGGAATGCCTCCGCTCCCGGACACGCCACGGTGTGGAGCATGTACAATCACAGCGTGCTGCACCCAATGTGCAACTCCGACGGGGATCAATGTGTTCAAAAGCGGACGCCGGCGACGCCGACAAACCCATTCTTGTATTCGCAATCGGCCTACCTGTTCGACCTGATCGACGACCCCAACGCTCCCCTGCCATCGGTTCACTTTCTGTGCGCCTTTACCGCCTCCAGCTGGCGGGGCTTGCTGACCGACTTTGGGATTGCATCGAGCGTGCCGGCCGCGCACATCCTCACGGGACGGGCGCCCGTGGCGCCGGACGCGTTACCGTACGACGAGGTGGATGCACGGTTTGTGAAACACTGTCTATACCCTTGGGACACATACTTGTACCAACGCGTGTGCGGCGGCTAGGCATCACCATTTACCATTCCCCGTCCCACTCTTCTCCCTCTTCGTCGTCGGTGGCGTCGGCGTTTGCAACGTCCGCCGCCAGTCGCGCATGAACGCGATGCAGCCACACGTGCGCACCCACTGCCCGCGTTACCCCTGTGGAGGTGTGCCGGTAGGGCTCCGGTGGCAGGTTTTGGCGCGGAACCACGCTTCGCATCAGCGTCTGCATGGCCGTGTGTCGTCCCCATTTGACAACCGTATTCACCCGCCCGGGCGTGATCAGGTCGCACTCGGCCGGCGGCCACGTTGGCCAGTAGCGCGTGCGCTGGTCCTCCTCGGTGGCGTCGAGTCGCGCGCACGCCGCAGCGCGGCGCGAGGAGTGCACACACACGCCCTCGTCCGCACTGAGGGTCACCAGGTGCTCCTCGGCCCGCAGTAGCGTGCCCAGCCGTCTCCGACGGTCGCGAATCCACTGCTCTATGTCCACGGCCAAGTCCAACAAGTGCTGCGCCGCTGGCCAGTGTCTCTCTACGATGGCTCTGGCATCGGGAATCGAAAGCAGTCCCGATGTGGCACTGTAGACGAGAATGGGCGGGCACGGCTCCTGTCCGTCATCATTGTCGTCATCTGGAAGGTCGTCGTCGTGCACCACTCGAAGTCCATTGAAAATGTGCGCCACGTTGAGAAACTGGTGCACCGCTTCCGACGCCACCTTGCGCTGGCACGCGTACAGGCGCTCGGGCATCTTGAGTTGTGTCGCACGAACAGCGTCGTCGTCATTCTCGTCCACGTCGCTTTCGACAAACTCGGAGCACTCGGAAAGGCATGCCACGAAGGCGCACTCGATGGCCTTGGCCATGACGGTGGCGCACGCATTGCTCATGGATTTGAGCGAGGTGCCGCGCTCCTGCTGTTTCTTGCACAGCTGCACATACCGGCGAAACGAGGCGTGGGGCAGCCGCTGCGGCAGTCCAAGCTCAACCTTGGAAAGGGACACGTCGGCGTGGCACGCGATCGGAATGGGCACGAGCGCGGAGAGCGAGCGCAGTCGGCGCTGGATGGCCGCCTCGCTCTTGACAATGTCGCACAGGCGGTCGAGCAGCACGAGCGCCTCGGTGCGCGCGTAGCCATCGATGGGGTCGCACCGGTTTGTCGAGAGAGATCCCGCCAACCCCATCGACCCAAAGAGCGCGACAAACTCCTCGTCGGGGCCGAGCATCGTGTGACCATCCATTGAGGCTGCTGTCGGCCCTGGGATGCCAACGGCGGCGAGCTTGGTCACAACCTCACAGTGGGCGTGCGTGCTCCACACGCGATCCGAAGCAAGCAGCTTGAGCCCGTGCGATTGCACCCGCCGCTTGACGCCCGTGATCACCGACGCGCCGGAGGCGTCGAGGGAGAATTTCTTGCCAATGGCGTCAAACTTGGCCGAGAGGCGGCTCGTCTCCGACTTGGACAGTCCGGGCGTTTCCATCTTGGCAGTTAGCTCTGCCAGCGTTGCGATGGCCACCTCGCCCTGTCGCTCACGCTCGTGCTCCAACAAGCGGCGCACGCTCAAGTGCATGCCCACCACGCGGTCGAGAAATTCGACGCGCTTGAGCACCAGGAAGCGCTCGCTGGCCAGAATGGCCAAGGCTTCGCGGCCGCTGACGGGCGGTCCGTGTTGGCGCAAGCGTTCGCGAAGCACCGCGTGGAGCGCGGGCACTGCGGACAGGGCACCGTCGATTGGGGGGTTGTCATCGGAAGCAGCAGCCTCAACAACGTCGGCGGAAACTGCTTGAGGTGGTGGCAGCGGCGCGAGCGGTGGCAGGTCGTCCGCCTCTGGCGACGGCGCTGGCTTGCTTGGCCCGAGGGGCGACGTCTGGGTGCTCTTGGGCCGCGCCGACGGCAGCCAGTGCGCCTTGCTCTGCTCAATGTCGTGGCGGTCGATGATGACTTGCTCATTGAGCAGCGTCTCGCTCTCCGGGTTGTTGTCGTGGCCGTCGTAGGCGCTCCAGCGCATCTTGAGAAAGAGGTGCACCTTCAGCGCGACGATGCAGTGCAGCGCATTTTCGAGCCAGCAGCGGCTGCGCATGGGATCGGGAAAACTGTGGCGCAGCAATTGTTCCGAGAGGGGCGGCGACTGTGGAGACGCGTGTGGCGACGCGGATGTGAGCGTTGCCAGCGTGTCGATTGAAAACTGGTTGATGCGCAGCCCCAGGTTGCGCTCGAGCCCAAAGTGCACGACGCGCAGGGTCCAAAATCCCAAGTCGAAGAGCTCGGTGCGCTTGGCCCAGTTGTCGCTCAAATTGGTCAGCAGAAAGAGGCCGCCGAGTTCCGCGGCGGTGAGCCCGCTGTTGTCGTCTGCCTCTCCGGACAGCGCATCGCGTGGGCGAAAGAGCTCGTGCTTGGCCTCCATGTCGAGCATCTTCCGGTGGGCCACTTCAGCGGCGCGCCACTTGACGGCGGGTTTGCCTTTGGGGTCGACGAGGCGCACACGGGAGCGCCGGCTCTGCGCCTTGGAGTCGCCGAAACAGTGAGCGTAGAGTGGATTTTCCAGGGTGCGGTCGTAGGTTTCAAAGGGCCAGTAGGCCTCCTTGGGAACCAGAAGCTCGCCCTGATCGTTTTGGAGCGGCTTGTGCGTCTCGGGGTCGATCCCCTCGTCCCATCCACAAGCACCTTGCGCAAAGAGCGCGTGCGTTCCAAGAGCCACCTCGCGCGCCAAGGCGATCCATTCGGTGAGGCGCGCAGACAACTTGGTTGGCGGCGGTGGTTCTTGTGGTTCTTGTGGTTCTTGTGGTTCTGGTTGGGGTGGCGGCAGCAGCAGATCAAGGCAAAGTGCTTGCACGGCCGCCTTGACCGCGGCCGACTTGCTCACCAGTGGCGGATCAAGGTTGAGCCACAGTGTCCGGGAGGCACACGTGGACTTGTCAGTGCTGGCCACGATGGCCGCTTCGGCAACGAGCTCCCACAGTTCTTCGGCGGTTGCAATGTGTGTATGGATGGCCCGGTTGGTGCGATCCGTGGTGCTCAAACTGATCGACGCCGCGCACGGGTTGGTGCGCCGGTCGATAATGTGTCGCTTGATGGGGGCCGACGTGCCAAGTTCGCATGGTCGTTTGGCGTTGCGTGGCGGGTAGCTCATGGAATTGGGTGGCCCGTTTTTATCCCCCTCTGGCGAGTTTCCCGCGCCAACTGGACAGGAGTTGCCACGCCCCGGTGCCACATTCCGCAAGACGATGCAGGCGGTGGTGGCGTCGCGCGTCGTCGCGTCGTTTTATGCGCGCCACGGTGCTTGTGTTTTACGTCGCGTGCAGGAAATCGAACGCGACCCGCCCACGGCGCGGTGCTTGCGTTTTACGTTGCGCAGGTACGTGGCGCACAACTTGTGTGGGTGGCGCACAAGTTGTGTGGGTTGTGTGGGTGGCCTTCACTGCACCCCCACGCGCGACGTAAAAGGCGAGTACCCAAACACCAGGTGCCGCTTATAGGAGGGGGTGTAACCTGCCAACCTTGCACCCACTGGCACCGCTAACCCAGCGCCTTGCGTCGTGTGCCGGCTGTGTGAGGGCAGCACGCGCGCGCCCATCCACACCCAGCCTCTTTAATATGCCAGCGGACGCGCACCCCGACGATCTGAACGAGCCGATGCTGCAGGAGAACGCGTCACGCTTCGTCATCTTTCCGATCAAGCACGACGATCTGTGGCTCATGTTCAAAAAGGCGCAAGCGTCGTTTTGGACGGCCGAGGAGGTCGATCTCGCCAACGACCTCAACGATTGGGAAAAGCTCAAGCCGGACGAGCAGTATTTCATCAAGCACGTCCTCGCCTTCTTTGCCGCGTCCGACGGCATCGTCAACGAGAACCTCGTCGAGCGGTTTTGTTCAGAGGTGCAGTACCCCGAGGCGCGCTTCTTCTACGGCTTCCAGATCATGATTGAGAATGTGCACTCGGAGACGTACAGCCTCTTGATCGACACCTACGTCAAGGACAAGGCCGAGAAGATGCACCTCTTCAACGCCCTGGAGACGGTGCCCTGCGTGCGCAAGAAGGCCGACTGGGCCCTGCGCTGGATCGAGGACTCGTCGCGCTTTGCCGAGCGCCTCGTGGCCTTTGCCGTCGTCGAGGGCATCTTCTTCAGCGGAAGCTTCTGCGCCATCTTCTGGCTCAAGAAGCGTGGGCTCATGCCCGGGCTCACCTTTTCCAACGAGCTCATCTCGCGCGACGAGGGCATGCACTGCGACTTTGCGTGCATGCTCTACTCGAAGCTCGAGAAGAAGCTCACCGACGCCGAGCTGCACGCCATCGTGGGCGAGGCCGTCGAGTACGAAAAGGAGTTTGTCTGCGAGGCGCTTTCGGTGGACCTCATCGGCATGAACAAGGAGTTGATGTCAACGTACATCGAGTTCTGCGCCGACCGGCTCCTCGTGGCACTCGGTGCACCCAAGCTCTTCAACGCGACCAACCCGTTTGACTGGATGGAGCTGATCAGCTTGCAAGGCAAGACCAACTTCTTCGAGAAGCGCGTCGCCGAGTACCAGAAGGCCAACATCATGTCAAACTTGAGTAGCAGTTCCAACAGCATCATCACCAACAACTTTACGCTGGAGGCGGACTTTTAGATGCGTGTATCTGTTTATTATGTGCTTGCATTTCTAAAAGTGCCGTCCCGGCTTCTAACATCCCCCCACTTTCAGAAAAAAAAATTCTAAACCGAAGTGCCCGCCTTTTGAGGGGCCGGCAAAAGTAGAAAGAAGACCTCACTTTCAGAAGCCAAAGTAGATACACTTTAGAAAGTGCTTGGGTTTTACGTTGGTCCCACCCTTCCCACGCTTCCCACGACCCTTCCCACGACCCTTGCCACCCTCGGCCGTCGCACCGACGGCGCGTGGCCGTACTACCCAAGCACATTGCCAGCCACCTCCCCGACAACCTCGACGAAGACCCCCAGTCGTCGACGATGGTATTATTTTGCGCGACGTAAAACCCAAGCACTTGTGCGCCTGTGTCTATGCATCCGCGTCGCGTGCGCCCTCCTCGGCTCCCTGGATGACGCGGTCCACGAGCCCGCACACGGCCTGGTGCACCACCGCCTTTGCCGATTCCTCCTCGCGCACAGTGTCCTTCTTGGGAGTTTGGTCAAAGAGGGCGCACTGCGAGGTAAATTCGTTCACGAATCGCAGGTTTGCATTGTTGCGCTCCTTGCGCGTGTCCACCGCGCCGCCCCGCACAAACTCCAGCTGTTGCTCGAGCAAATCGTCCGTGCTGATCAGGCCGTCGACGTAGAGGCCAGAGATGCGGTCCACCTCCACCTCGGCATTGGTGCGATTCGAGACCATTGCGACCAGGTGTTGCTTGCACCTGGTTAGCTTCCTGCCGCGCTGCCCCACCAGGTGGCGTGCGGCGAGCGTCTGCGTGTGACACTTGTAGAGCGTCTCGGAACGCTCCTTTAGCTTGTCCGCGTAGGCGGACATTGTCTGCACATAGTTGGGCAAAAACACTGGCTCGCCCTCGATTGCATCCTTGACGCGCTCTTCGCACTCGTTGACCTCCCGGACAGCCATGGTGTGACCTTGCTTGAGGAGCCTGCTCACATCGGAGGCGCCCGTCACCCCAGCCTCGTAGTCGATCCCGGCAAGGAAGACCGCCATGGTGGCCTCGGCTTCGGCCGCGTGCGCCGTTTCGAGGGCATCGCACGCCTTGCGCAGGTCGAATTCGACGCTGTTGACCCAATCGAGCGATTGCCCTGGGGACGGAGACTTGGTGGGACTGCGGCTCTCGTGGCCGTTGTTCATGTCTGGATTAAGCTGCCCTCACACGGACAAAGACACACGCGCTCCGCAAGAGTCGTTGCTATTAGCGCACGAACCCACGCTCCGCAAGAGTTTGTTACAACCAATGGTTACGCTTGACAACAACACACACACACACACACACACTACCCTCCACTGATGGTCCACTGCGGGTGCACCGCAAAGCTGCGCGCCTGATCTATCATGTCATTCGTCGAATTGAGCGCGTGCTGAACGCTCGGCTGCACCTGCAGCGCCAGCGCGTGCGCCACGCCCGAGGCCTTGGCCAGATTGGCCGTGGTTTCTTCGGTGTTTCTGGCACTCGCAACGGCGTGCCCAACCATTGCGTTCACCTCCTCTCCATCCACCCTGTCGAGCACGTGATTCACTCGCACGTACAGCATGCCCATCATGGTGATGACAATACCTACGAAGACGACAAAGATGATCCCCATGATCACAAACCCGATTCGAGACCAGCGCTCCACGCGCGTGCCGTCGTCCTCGTATCGGCGCTCAGATTTCACGCGCGGGCGTAGCAGTGCCGACGCCTGCGCATGCGTTTCGCCCCCGCTCTGTTGCTGTTGATGCTCCTCGGGCGAGACCAGGACGCGCGTCGATGGTCGCACAAATCCGCGCAACGCGTGCAGATTTTCGGCAGAAAAGGGGATGGACGCGTCGAGCCGCAAGTGCTCCATTGGCATGACAATTGCACCCCCTGCGTCTACCAGACGCGCACGCACGCGGGCCAAATCTGCGCTAGCCAAACCCGCGAGCGTGGTGCGTCCCGCGAGCACACGGTTGGGCAGCGTGTCTGGCGTCCATCCCCGGCAATGTCCACCTCTGCTGCCGACGTTTACGCGCTTCCCAAGCTGCCCTCCACGGCTACACGTGGACCCACGCGCATCTGCGCGTGCATGGTCGCGCTGCTCCTTGTGCTCGTGCTCGTGGCGTTTGCGCCCAGCATCGTGGTCTCGTTTGGCGGCGAGGGTGTCAGCGTCGTCGTGCCCACCGTTCCCACCAAGGCCACTGGCGGAGAGGCGCCCATCGTGATACCCGAGGCGGCGCAGCGCTTTGCGATTGCGCACGCGCAGTGGCAGGCGGCGGCCGCTGTGAGTGGTGGCGCGGAGCGCGACGACCCCGAAGTGCTGAGCGGGCTGAGCGTGGGCTGGCGCGACGCGCTCGAATCAGCGGATCACGCGCAAGCGCGCCTGATCGCGGACGTGGCACGCACTTTGGGCTGGTTGGTGGAGCGCGCGCAGGCGCCGCGCTAACCACGCGCCTCCGGAGCGGCGCGCGTGCCATGGGAAGAAGGGGGAGAGGAGTGCGCGCTCGCAACCACCATGCCGCCGTTTCCGCGCGCAGACAAGAAGACGCCCGCGCTCAAGCGCTCGCTGCTGAACACGCTCAATGCCTCCTACCAAAACCGCACCGCCGAAAAGAAGATGTGGTCGACGGCGCACACGTGCCCACTCTTTTTGAAAAAGGCCACCAAGAAGCCCTACAAGATGGCGAATGGGCGCATGAGTCCAAAGTTTCGGGGCAACCGCGCGCTGTCGACGCACACCATCAAGGCCATGGCGTCGGGTGCGGGCGCCAACGCGTCGGCGCTGATCGAGGAGGAGGCCGCGGTGATGCGATGCGACTCCTCGGCGGAGATTTCCAAGTACCCGCTGCTGCCCTCGGTGACGCGCTCGGCCGCGTACGTGCTCGAGGCGGCGTGCATCGCGTACGCCCAGACCATCTTTGGCACCGCCACGGAGCTGCGGAGGACCTTTTCCAAATCCAAGCCGGGGTCGCCCGACGAGCGCGTGGCCAAGCACCTCAAGGTCTCGGTCAAGGCGATGCAGGCCGGCGCGGACTCGGTGAACAAGCGGATCGCCGACGCGACGGGGTTCATGCCGCCCGTGGTCAACACGTCGCTCAAGCCCGAGAAGAAGGCCAAGAAGGCCAAGGGGGAGGCGGAGGCGCCGGCGCAGCCATAGACCGTTGGGAAAGTGCTTGGGTTTTACGCCTCTGGCTATTTGTTGGCGGCAGGCGTTTAGCCTAACGGTGCTTGCATTTCTAAAGTGCATCTACTTTGGCTTCTAAAAGTGAGGTCTTCCTTCTACTTTTGCCAGCCCCTCAAAAGGCGGGCACTTCGGTTTAGAAATTTTTTTTCTGAAAGTGGGGGGATGTTAGAAGCCGGAACGGCACCTTTAGAAATGCAAGCACTTAAAAAAAACTGTTAGGTTGCGTGACCCAACACGTTTACCGTGCATGGCGTAGCAACAATGGTGGCAGCTGCGCACGGGGTGCGCCCGTGGCGCCCGTGCACGGATTGGCATTGGCCAGAGCCATTGTGGCTTGGGCGAGTTTTTCGATCATCTCGTTGGTCTTTTCCTCGAGGAGGGCCTGGTCGCGAACGACGTTTGCCAGGTCTTTCTGTGACGCCTTGATGATGCCCTCGAGCTCCTCCTTGCGCGCCATCAGCTCTGCCCTTTTGGCCTGAAATGCGAGCCACTCATTGTGCACCTGCTCGTAGGATTGTGTCATGTGTGGAAACTCCTCCTGCTCCCCTTGGGATGGAGCGGTCGGGGTAAATTTTACTGCCATTGAGATAACTGCCACCGACGAGGCGTGTGCACAAGGGGAAGCGGCCAAACGATGCTGCAGTACACGCGCGTGCCCACGGGCGCCGAGTCCGAGTTGGGCCAACCGCGCACATTCAAGCCCACTGCGATCGCCGTGGAGCAAACCCTCGAGAGCCACTTTGGAAAACAACCGGGTTGCCAACATGGGTGGATGCCCACGCAGTGGAACATGCAGGAGTGGTCCTTTGTGATCTCGTGGTTGGTACAGCTCAGTGTGCTCATCACCTCCTTGATCGCGATGCAAAAGGACGGCGTCCCCGAGGTGCTTTCCCTGGTCCTGCTGCTCGAGACGATCATTCAAGGAGTAGAAATCGCCTGGTACACCACCGTGGGTTTGCTCTACTTGTGCGGTCGCGCGTCAATCGATGTCGGGTATCGTTACCTCGACTGGGCCATCTCGACACCGTTGATGCTGATCACGCTCATGTTCTTTGCGCTCTGGGAGGCCAACCGGTGCGTGCGTCGGGAGGATCTCCTCGGCTACGACAGCTCACGCGTGGTGGCGCTCGTCGTGATCATCGCGTGCGACTGGCTCATGCTGCTCGTCGGCGCCGCCTACGCCAACGCCAAGTCTGACGGCACGGGCATGTGGGCACGCCTTGCGGGTCTGTACGACGCGCTCTTCTTTTGCACCCAGCGCAAGGGCGATGGCCTCTTTGTCGGCTGGCTCTTCTTCTTTGGCGCCTTCACGCCGCTCTTTGTCATGATGGCCACTGACCACTTCAAAATTGGAGGGCAGCTGTCCATCATCCTCAGCTTTTGCGCCTGGTGCCTCTACGGCGTCGTCGCGGTGGCCAAGCACTGGTCCGGCAGCATCACCTCGCTCACGGCCAACACTCTGTACAATTATTTGGACATTGTGAGCAAGAACATCATGGGCATCGTCGTGGCCATCGTTGTGCTCAACGGCAACTACAAGCCCGCCGACCTCCAGTGCACCTGGGTGGACTACCGGCCGTGGGAGGCGAGCGTGGCCGGAAACGCGTAAACCGCACAAACCGCGGTGTTTGGTCTTGTTGCATGGTATTCGTGTTTGTCGTGTTGAACTTTACGCGGTACACTCCTACACGCACACACGCACGCACAGACCTAGTCCACCTCTGGAATCTCCTCGTCGAGCGGCGTGGGTGAGTGCACAATGTGCGCCCACGAGCGGTCGGGCAGCGCCGGGCGGTTGCCATTGAATCCCATGCTGTCCGTCTCGTCGCGCTCATCGGCGCGAAGTCCGAGCGGGCCAATGTTGGTCACGATGTGGTGTCTCTCGTAGTAGAGCACCCCTCCGTTGTGGCTCTCGAGGCGCCACGGCAGGTGCCGCGCATGCAGATAGGCGTCACGAAGCTCGTCGGCACGCTCGACGTAGGTGCCCTCGTCGATATTTGCATTCTCCATGTCCTCCTCCAGCTGCTCCATTTGCTCCCGAAGCATTCCAATTTCAGGCACCGGCAGCGGGCGTCGGTAGATTTCGATTGGAAGCCCGCGCGCCGCGTCTTGCTCCTCCATCTCGCGGCGACGGCGGTAGTACCACTCGTGGTCATCCGGCGCTGCCTGCTCCTCATCCATTTCCTGCTGCTCCTGCTCCATCACCATCTGGAACCGCGCAAGCTCCGCGGGCGTCAGTGGCGCGCGCTCGCGTGCGCGGGCCTCCTCCTCCTCGCCCTGCTCGGGACCCGGTTCGGTGTCCTGCGAGCTGGAATCGTCGCCGTCTTCCTCCTCCGAGTCGGACAGTGCCTCGTCCGTGCGGCGGTTGGGCAGCGGCGGGTTGGAGACGTTTGTGGTCGCGCTCGGACGAATGGAGAGGGAGCGGTGATCGAGCACAGACGGCTCGCCGCCCCCACTGGCCATTCGGAACCGCGCGTACGTGAAGGCCTCCGCGTTGCGCCGCGCCTCGGCCACGGACCCGGCTAGCGCTTCGTTGCGCGCCACCAGTTCCGCGACGCTCTCCGTGGAACGCTCTTCCACCAGTTCCTCAATCTCTCGAACGTCCTCGTGCGTCATGGCCATCAGCTGGTCGAACAACCTCGCTGCCAACTGCGTGGTGCTCCGCGCCTCGGCCACGGACACGGTCGGTGACATCCGCAAGGCCATCAGCTGCTCGAACAGCCTCGCTGGCAACTGCGTGGTGCGCCTTTGCCTCTCCGGGTCGCGCGGCGTGCTCCCGCGCACGCTTCCTTCCATGGCTGCCCGTCTGAGAGAGCGTGCACGCTCCGCAAGAAGGCGTCAACCAAAAGCGGGAGGCCTTTGGGTGCTCCGAGGAGCGGTCACTTGGAAAGGGCGATTGTTCATTGGGTTGCTTGCTGCAAGCCTCCCATCTAGGTGGGGCACGGCTCCGCTTAAATAGCGGGATTCTGGGCGCTGGGGGCCGCTTGTGGCGCTGGCGCTCCGGGGATGGGGGACAAGGGGGCATTGCACTCAAAACTCGGCAGGACAGTTTGCACACGAGTCTTCTTTTTAGATGCACACGCACGCAATCCCACGCACCTAGACAGTCACACACCCACTCCAAACACGGTCCTCGTGTCCAACACGACGACTTGGCCTTTGGGAGGGCGCTCGAACGCGCCCGCGTCGGTGGCTGCTTCACGCAAAGTGGAGGCGGATCACGCCGCCGACGGCGCGGCACATCGGGCACTTGTAGTGCGCGACCCCCGACCAGGATCGCGTCCGCTCGGTGCAGGCCTGGCACGCGACGGCGTGGCCGCACGCCGTGTAGGCCATGTTGGGCACCGCGTCCATGCAGACGGAGCAGGTGTTGGTGTTGGTGTTGGTGTTGGCGACCTGCGCTTCGATCAGGGCCGGGACCTTGGCCTGCAGGAAGGCCCACGCCGAGGCCAGGTCGATGGCCGGTGCCGCGGTGGTGGCGGCGGGCGCCGCGTTGGGGTTGCCGATGTTGGACACCGCTTGCATTGCGGCGCCGATGGCCGCCTCGGTGCCGCCGGCCTCTTGCCCCAGCCGCGCCACCGCGCGCACGGCCTGCTGCCGGTTGCGCCCGGCGGCTTGCTCGGCGCGGCGCGCGGCGCGCTCGGCGAGCACCCGCCGGCGGCGCTCCTCGCGGCGTTGGGCGAGCTGCGCCTGCTGCTGCTGCCGACGCTCCTCGCGGCGTTGGGCGAGCTGCGCCTGCTGCTGCTGCCGGCGGGCGTCGCGCAGCTCCGCGACGCGCACCGGGTCGGTGCGGTCGCGGCGCGCTTGGTAGGCGGCCTCTTCCGTGTTCGCCATGCCCGAATCGATGTCGTTGCCCCTCGGGCCCCTGACCCACTCATGCAGATTGTTCGGTGCCCCTGGCAGACCCTTGCGCCAGATCTTGCCCGACGGGAGCAGGCGGCTCATCGCATCCGTGTGGACGGGGACCATGCTCGAACCCATGCTCAGCACGACCCGGTAGACGTGCCACTGCTCGGGGCCCAACGTCAGACTGGCATAGTTCCAGGCACCGCCGGTCGTCAGCGGCTTGGCCAGGTTCCCGATGTGGGTCCAGTTGCTTGGCACGTGGGTGTTCGGATGGAACCCAACATCTTGCGAGTCGGCGGTGTGCTGGGTAGCCAGGACTTGAGCCATGGGGGGCATCGGGGCGCGTGGACGTGGGTTGGATTGGGCGGGGTTCTCGGACTCTGGGTATCGGGAGTCTGGGCTCCGGGGGTCACTCCTCTCCGAGTCGGTCGCTTCCGGTTTCGCCGGATTTGGGTCGAATTGGAGGCCCCCGGGCGGAGGGTTGGGACCCCCCATCGAGGGGGTGGCCCCATTTTGGGGGTGTTAAACACGGAACATTAGGGGTGTTAAACCCACGGAACAGGGGTGTAAATACGGAACAAACGGGTGTTAACTACGGAACACACGGACTGCACGGTTCCAGGCTCAGTCTTCAAACACGATGCCGCGCCACGAGTCGATGTAGGGGACCGAATCGTCCTTGGTCGACTCGGGAATGGTCGACTTGGGCACCCAGGTTCGCATCGTCATGCGTTGGCCCTTGCCGGCACCGGACTTTTCGTTGACGTAGACGATGTCGTGCGTGTCCAGTGTCTCGCCGAATGGACCCCGCTCGGACGCTTGGCGCTTGGGCGCTGGGGCAATGCCTTCGGCAACCTCGAATGCGTGCTGCTGACGCGCGCGCTCGGCCGCGATGGCGTCGCCGCGCTCCTGCATGATGATTCGCTCCGCAGCCTCCATTGCGGCGGCGTTGACCGACTCGGGGTTGCACTGCTTGTCGAGCATCTGCACCACGTTTTTGATCGGAAGCGCGCGCAGGCTGTCCAAGAGGACTTCGGTCGAGACGGGCTCGTTGGCGGCTTGGTCGCGCAATGCGCGCGCCCGCCGCTTGGACGCCTGATAGGCATCGGCGGTGCGCATCCACTCGCGCTTGAGCTCTTCCTCGAGTGCAGTGCGGAGCATGCCCTTGGCGTCGTGCAGGTCATCGCCGCGGGGCACGACGACGTCGGCCAGGTAGCGTTTGCGAAAGCGCTGGCGTCCGTCGTCGCGTTCGGCGCAAACGAGTGGAATCCAGCGTCGGTAGTCGCCGATGCGTGCGCTGTAGACGAGCACGTTGGGGTCATTGGGAACGCGAAGGTCGCACTCATCGATGGGTATGAGGCCCATTTGGGTACGCCGGCCGCTGATGGTGGTCGTCTGGAACGCGGGTCCAGACTTGCGCTTGAGCGCGCGCGTCAGCTCGCGAAGGCGCTCAGTCTCGCCCATCTTGCTGAGGAGCGCCGGGGACTTGATCGGCGACCCATGCAGGGACGGCGACGACTTGGTGTCCAATGCTGGTGAACCATTGGGTCGGCGTGGCAGCATGGGAGAGTTGATGGCGCGGTCCCAGTCCTTGTCGGTGAGTGCTGGGGTCCCCATGGCGCGCGTGTGCGGTTGGCTGGTGTGGATGTGGCACTGTGGCACTGTGGCACTGTGGCACTGTGACTGCGCGCGGTTGGGGGTCTCGCCACTCCGAGTCGGGGGGTGGAGCTTCCGCAAGCGAGTGGCGGGCCGAATTGGGGGCCCCCGGGCGGGGGTTTGGACCGCCCATCACGGGGGTGGCGGCCCGAATACATGGGGTGTTAACCAGCGGACACCCATTTCTAGGGGATGTTAATACGGAACACGTGCCTTCTTGCGGGGAGTGCTTCCTCTGTGCCTGGAGCGCGTCCCCCCTCACACCGATCACCGAGAGTGGCCCTCATGCCGCTGCAGCGCACCTCCAAATCGACGCAGTCCACTACCCGCTACCGCATTCCCAAGATCCAGAAGAAGTCCAAGCGCGTGTCATGGGATCCCACCAACATCCTCGACCAGGCGCGCGCATTGAACCTGCTGCCCGCGAAGACGTCTCCCGCGGACGTGGCGTTTGCGGAGGCCATGGTTCAGCTCAGGCACGAATTTGCAAACCGGTAGTGGCGCACCTCTTGCGGCATCGGCCTCCGCCCAGTGAACTCGGTGTATGTGTGTGTGTGTGTGTGTGCGCGTCTTGCGTCTTGTGGCTAATAGAGTTTACAAACCCAAAGGAGAAGCCACCGCCACGCACCCCATGCCTACCGGTATCCAAAAAAAGCGGACCAAGACCGCGTCCCCGAAGCGCCTCTCGCCGACGGCCACCTTCCTGCTCACAAAGGCGGTGCCCGGCTACTCCACGCTCATGTCGATCTCGTGTTTTTCGAACGAGATCGCCTGCGCGACCGAGGAGGATTACGAGGACTACGACGTCCTGCGCAAGATGATCACGGTGACCACCTATGCAGACGGAGAGAATACAGGAAAGTTTTCCTGCGCCAAGCTCTGGTGCCTGATCGACGCGGAAGACCACCGCGAACTGGTGCGCACGCTGGGGGTCCTGGCCAAGTACGACATCCCGCTGAACTGCGCGCTCAAGCAGGTCGACTACCCGGATTACGACGACCTTTCCGATGCAATCGAGGACGAGATGAAGACCTTCGTCAAGGCGACGTGACTGGGAGGGTAGCTGGTGTACATTTGCGACGCTGCGTTTTGAGTGTGTTGGCCGTTTTGAAGAGGAATAAAATGCGTGTCACGTGCGTCTTGCGGAGTGTGCATTGCTGCAGTTTTTAAGACACAAGGCGTGCGCACCCATGCCGCACACGGTCAACTGGATCCAAGACGACAAGGACCCAAGCGTGCATCACCCGATGTTGATCAATCTGGGCCCGCTGGGCCTCAAGGAGGAGGAGGAGGAGAATGAGTCAGAGGGAGACTACACCTGGCTCACCCACACCCAGGTCGAGCAGGACCTTTTGGCCGCGTGCAACCGGGGTGGCGAATTCCCAACCGATGAGTGGTTGGCGTTTTTCAAGGAGCGCAGAGTCGCAGACTCCGTGGCGGAGGAGCTCGTGCAGCAGATTGGTACCAGTCCCCTCTTTTCACCGGGCTTCCAGGACGACGTCGTGATGGGCAGATGGTCGCCGACGCACAAGGCGCTCGTGGCCATGGTGAGAGCCCGGCTGCTGACGGATCCGGACGGCATGGGTCCGTGTCCGCATCCAGACCCGGCCATGGAGGGCGCGATCATGAGCAAGGACGTCACATTCAACGACGTTCTGATGGCGGTGTGCGTGTTCAAGGCCGCCAAGCACGACGAAGCGGAGCGGCGGCGCGAAGCCGCGCGCGCATACCGCCAGAGCGCTTCCAATGCGGCCGTGGGAGCGTAGCGCTCACGCATCTTGCGGCTTGCTTGCCAATGCTCCACCAAGAAGGCGCACCCCGTGGCATCACACACGCACCGACACACACGCATACGCACACGCTCACCAAGAGGATGAACCCCGACGAACTCGTCGCTCTCCGAGACCATGTCATGGCCAACGCGGGTCAATACACCATCTACAACATTCCCGTTTGTCCCTGTGCGTTTCTCGACAACCGTTCCATGCCAACGATCACGTGCGATGCGTGCGGACAGCCCATCGACCCCGAGGAGATGATCGTGTGCATGCCCTGCGGCCACATCGACCTCCACGTGGGTTGTGCCGAGTGGCGCCTCGAGGGACAGGGTTGCTGGGACACGACGCGCACGATCTCCTACTCCGAGCGGATGAACGAGTACATGCGGGAACGCGTTCGCAACGGCCAGCCTCAAAGGGACCTACAGTCGGCCATGTCGGAATTGAAGCTCATCGATCCCTACCACGTGCCGCCGCCCATGGTACGGGAACCCCGAATGGCACTGCCCCAACCGCTGCACGAATGAGTCCATGTGCGTGTGTGTGCGTGTGTCTGTGCTTGCATTTCTAAAAGTGCCGTTCCGGCTTCTAACATCCCCCCACTTTTAGAAAAAAAATTCTAAACCGAAGTGCCCGGGTTTTGAGGGGCTGGCAAAAGTAGAAGGAAGACCTCACTTTCAGAAGCGAAAGTAGATACACTTTAGAAAGTGCTTGGGTTTTACGTCCCCTGAGAAAATTTGTGTGGCCACCTGCCCCTGCAAAAGAGGCCAGGCAGGTGGCCACGGGTGGGAAGGGTTGTGGGAAGGGTGGGACCAACGTAAAACCCAAGCACTTTCTAAAGTGCATCTACTTTCGCTTCTGAAAGTGGGGTCTTCTTTCTACTTTTGCCAGCCCCTCAAAAGGCGGGCACTTCGGTTTAGAAATTTTTTTTCTAAAAGTGGGGGGATGTTAGAAGCCGGGACGGCACCTTTAGAAATGCGAGCACTTTGTGAGCAGTGAGTGCGCACCTTCTTGCGGCGCGTGCCGCCGTAAACACCCGACACCCAACCAATCCTCAAACGCGCATTGCAAGACACCGTCGCGCGGCATGGGGTTCGATTGGCATGCCTGCGTCTCGACCGGATACGCCCAGCAGGTGGTGCACATGAACTGCTATTCGCGCTTTGCGACACGCTGCCTCAAACTGGCCAATCCGGTGGGCCGCACCAAGACCAAGAAACAAAAGACACAGGCCAAGTTTCCCGGCGAGGACCTTCCCGAGTCGCCGCTCGTCGACCGCACCTATGAAAAGTACCCCTTTTCCGACACCGAGGAGGAGCTGCAGGCCATGCGCCCGGAACATCGCAAGCTGTACGAAAAAATCAACGTGTACATGGACGGTTACCACGACTCGGAAGAACTGATCATTGGCAACCACAGTGAAGAGTACGTCACTGAAGCCTTTCAGGCTGCGGTCGAGCACCTGCTTCCGGGCCAGGGCAAGGACTTTGCCATCAAGGTTGAGGAGTTTGGTGGGGAGTATGGCTCGGTCGACGCGAGTGCCTCGGACGTGCTCGCCTACCTCATCTACCTGCCGACGTACACGGACACAGGCGCTGCCATGAACGCTCCGCGCGGCGAAATCGACATTCCATGGGGATACATGATGACTCCCATCAGGACACTCGATGCGGAGACGTCCAAGCAGGTGGATGCGGCCTTTGCGGTGCTTGTCGACCGGCTCGGGCTCCATACCATCGGTGCGCCAGGACTGAAGCTGATCACAACGAGCTCGGGTGGTTGAGGAGGGATAGGCAGTGTGTGTATTCTTTCGAATAAAATGCGTCTTGCGGCGCGTGTGTCGCATAGTGCCAGCACACCCACGCAAAGGTCCACTCCCCATGGCGGCCACTCCCGCCGCCATTGCGCAGTGGCGGCGCAGCTACTACACGGACGACTTTCCCGTCAAGGCCATCGTCTGGCTGACCACGCGTCTGGGGGACGAGCTCGTCTTGCGCGAGTGGGCCATCGATGCGGATGACTACTACAAGCGCTACGTCACGGCCAAGGACGTCGACGAATTTCGCGCGAGGATGGAGGCCCACCGGGGGCTCGTGGCGCTGCACGCGGGGCCCGTGTGGTATAAAAAGGTCACAAAGCCCGCCCTCAACCAGGACACGCGACTCCTGTCCGAGGCGCCGCACCCGCACCGTCGCGAGCTCGTCTTTGACATTGACCTGAACGACTACGACTTCCTGGACCTGCACGAGGGCCCTCCCAATCCAGGTGGCCTGCCGAGACCCCTGAGCCTGGAAAAGTGCGACGCTGCGTGGCCCGTGGCCGGCATCGCCGTCCAGCTGCTGGTCAAGATGCTCCACGAGCAGTTTGGCTTTGGCGACTTCTTGTGCTGCTACAGCGGGCGGCGCGGGGTGCACCTGTGGGTGCTCGACGAGCGCGCGATGGTGCTCGACAATGAGGGCCGCAGCGCCATTGCCAGCTTTTTGGACATTGCAAAGCAGCTGACCAAGGACGAGAAGCGTGCCACGGATGCGCACCGCCTCTTTGTCAAGCGTCACAATCTCATGGAGACGGTGCACGCGCTCTTCCAAGACGTCATCGTGGGCCAGATGGGCGCACTCGACACAAACACTGCACGCGAGGACTTTCTCGAACGTCTGGACCTCTCCGAGCACGAGAGCATGCACAACCTGGCCGACGAGGTTTCGCGCAAGGACAGTGGTCTCGACGCGTGGAAGTACATCAAGACCAAGGTGTGCGGCCAAGCCAAGAAGCATTCCAAGGCGTGCGGCTGGTTTGCAGCGCGCCTGGACGAGCTCGTCCTCGCCTACGTGTGGCCGCGCATCGACTTCAACGTCACCAAGAGCACCAACCACCTGATCAAGGCGCCCTTTGTGGCGCACCCCAAGACGCTGCGCATCGCCGTGCCGCTGCGGGCCGACGAGCTGCTGAGCTTTGACCCGGCGACGGCGCCCACGCTCGGCGCGGAGGGGTGGCGCGAGGCGCTGGTGGCGCGCGGCGGCCATCCGGATGGCAAAGGCCTGGCCGACTGGGTGTGGCACATGAAGTCGCCGCTCATGCAGGCATCGCCGACGGTGATACACGACGCAATGGACGTGGACATGGAAGACCTGGTGCCCGACGACCGCACCACCCCAGAAGAGCGCTCCATGCCCAAGGCGTCGCGCCGGTGCGACGTTTACGGGGTCCCGCTTCGTTGACCCACGGACGTGTTGCAAAACGTGTCGCGTGTGTCGGGTGTGTCGGGTGTGTCGGGTGTACCGCCCACCGCGTTGATGGTAAAAGGCACGCGCTGTTTGCTGTGGTTGGCGGGGTGCAACCGTTGCCCTTCTTGCGGAGAGTGATGCGTATGTGATTACAAAAAAGGGCACGAGACCACCACGCGCATCCGTCAGACCACGTGCACGATCCCATGGCGACCGAAGAGGAGCACCACTTTCCGGCGTTGATACTGCACCCGGTCACACACGATGTCTACCGCGTCCCCGCGTCGGCCATCGAGCACGACGCCAACCACCCGGTGCGCATGGACTTTGACGCATTCGAGGACATGGCCAGTCTTGGGTGCATGTCGGCGGAGCGCTTCCTCTGCGCCGCGCGCCATTCGCAAGCCGTCAGCGGGTTTAATGTGACGCAAGTGCTGGCCGTGCGGCTCAAGAATCGCAAAGCAACCGCAGCCGGTCGGCCCATGTACGCGTGGGCGTCTCGCATGTCCACGGTGTCTCCCATGGAGGGCATAGAGCGCGCTTCGGAACGCGAAATGGGACGCGAATTTCTCTGGATGTGGCCACCGGGCAAGGCGTGGAATGCCTGGATCACCCGCAAAGATCGCCAGCGCATCAACGGCGAGGACCAGTCGCTTGGCATCGATGCGTGCGAGCCATCGGTGCGGTACGTGACCAAGCAACCGGGCCTGATGCTGGGACCAGACGATGTGGAGGGATGCACGCGCGTGCCGCCAGAGGAGCTCACCGTCATGCAGCGCCTCTTTGTCGCATGCATCAAGCCGCAGCAAACGCTCTTTGCGCGTCGGTCGCTGGCGCAAGACTGGACTGACCGCATCGAACGCGTGACGGATGAAAATCAAGAGAGCTTCTGCGACACCACCAACGAGACCATTTCGACGCGCCGTTTGCTCATGACGAGCAAATACAGGGACCAAATCGAAGAGCGCATGGGCATTGGCGGAACCAAACGACCCCCCGATGGCAACGCAGGGTCAAGTTCCTTGTTGCCGCTTCGAAAGAAGCGGCGCTGGGTCACTGCGCACGACCAGGAGGCCATCAAGACCAACCAGATGTTTCAACCCACGAGCTCCAGCAACCGCAAACGCTCGCACCCCACGCGCTGCGACAAGGCCCTGGTGCACGAGGTGTGCACTTGGATCCATTTCGCCAATGACCAGCGCGCCCAGTGGCAAAATCTCGCGTACAAACAACGGTGGACATCCCTTCCGGACGATCTTCTTGTCAACATCCTGTGCACGCGACTGGGCCAAGACCTAAACGGAACGACCGAGCAGGCGGCCCAATCCGTTTGCACGATGCGTCTCGTTTCCAAGGGCGCGCGCGCGATCACGGACCGCTTCGTTGGAGCGCAGCTCGCCAAGATTGAGACGGCGTTTCATCGCTGCATCGTGTCCCCTTCCAAGAAGTTTAGGACACCGCCAGGCCCACCGCGAATGTCGAGCATAGGCGCTCTCAGTGCACAGATGCGTCGCGTGGGCCTTGGGGTTGGCGACGTGCTCCGTCTCACAAACGCGACGCGCGTCGTCGTGCCAACGCCATCGGAAAACGAGACGGGGCTTGCATCTTCGTCGCTTCCGCCATGCCCGACGCACGTGCCAGACTGGCGCGCGTATCTGCACATGCGCATGGCGCGCGAGGTGCTGCTGGGAGGGTGCCCCAAGGTGCGCGCGCCCCGCACGTACCCAAGCGTGGAGTTTGCGCGGGTCTACCAGTCGCTGCGCGAAGGCGACCCGGGAGTCAACGGCACGCACTACGCCGCTGCCGGGTCGGGAAGGGCCAACCTTCCGAATCCAGAGTTTGACCCCATGCTCTGTGCCGAGCACGACGACGCGGACCATGGGGCCAAGACGCTCTTGGCAGATGCAGGACTCTAGAAAGTCCTGCGGAATGTGTATGCACGCGTTTTTTTAAACAATCTTAAAACTGCACGAATAAATTCTCATCGAAACATGCCCCCCGACGACTCCCCAGCCCCCTCCTCGTCCCCGTGTCCCGTGGCCGCGTCGTGCTCCACGTGAGGCGTGCCCCGGTTGATTTGCGACCATCGCAACAATGCGCGCGCCAGATTCTTTTGCATCAGCCGCTCGGCGGTGGGGTCGTTGTCTATGGACGCGTCCACCACCTTGGACGTCAGCAAGTCGACGCCGCACTGGCACTCGTCGTGACTGAGCGCCACGACTGCGTCGTCGCTGCCGCGCAGCAGCGTGTCTGCGCTCTTGGCAGCGCGCTCCACCTCCACCGTGGCCTTGACCGTCGCAGCCTCGGTCAGGTACTGCTTGTACGACCTCATGCGCGACTCGCGCGCCAGCTCCAAGTAGAGCGTGCTCGGCCCGTACCAGGCGCTCGGACGCGACAGCCCCAGCTCGGGCAGCGCGCGGCGCAGGCAGCGCGCCGTGAGCGAGGCGCAGTGCGCCGGTGACCCCGTCGAGTCGTCGAGCAGCCACGCCAGGCTGCGCCCCGGCGGCATCGAAAAGGGGTAGTTGAAGAGCCGATGCATGGGTCCGTACGACGTGCCCGAGTGCTTGGAGCACTCGGCGCGCAGCCGGCGCACGGCGTCCTGGCCCACAATCGGCACGGCGCGCCAGCTCTTGGCGTTGCCCTGCGGATCGAGGTAAAACTTTTTGCCGCCTCCAAAGACGCTGCCCCAGTGCGCCTGCTTGCCCAGGTAGATGGCAAAGTGCATCTCGTCGTCGTCGCCGCTCTCGGGCGGCAGCACGAGCTCCGTGTGCGTCATCGCGGGCGCCGGCTGCGCGCTCTGCACGAGCGCATCGAGCACCTTTTCGTACCACGTCCACTTGAGCTGAGGCTCGTCGCCCTCGAGCGAGAGCAGGTAGGCCACCTGCTGCACGGATTCCTCCTCCGAATGCGCGTTGAATGGCGCGCTGTTGCTCCTGTCATGCGCGCGCAGACCCGTGGACGTCGAGTACGGGGTGCGCACGGTCGTCATCTGATCATTGTCGGCCAAAATGCGCGCCCATTGCGCTTCATTGAGCCGCAGTTTTTGCATCGCAATGGCATCGTCAGACGCGTGCGTGGACGTCTCGGCTGGTTTGGCCACGTCGTTGCCGTCCGTGACCGCGAGATTGTCCACTATTGCGGCGTGCATGGTGGCGTGGTGGTGGGGTGCGCACCGCTCCTTCCACTCTCACCGGGGCCGGATTGCTAAATGACGGGGTGCGCCACAGGGGCGTGGTGGTGCGCCCAAGGGCAACGGATGTTAGCGACGTCGTTGACAAGCAATTCGAATTACGAGACACCCCATTCACACTCACTCACTCACCAAACGCAACGACGCGCGTTTCCGGGAGCGCCCCAATTGCTGGGGGGGTTTCCAGTGGCACGCGCGCGCGCGCGCATCTTGAGCACCGATGGTGCTCAAGATGCGCGCGCCGACCTGCGCGCCTTGGCCGCCTTTTCCGGCGCGCTGCCACCCCCCGCGGCAACCTCCGCATCCTTCTTCTCCTTGGCCTTTTTGCGCGCCGCCTTCTTGTCCATGATCTTCTTGGTATCCTGTTTGTCGTACTCGACCTGCTTCGGAAGGATGGAGGACTCGGCCTTCATCTGCATCTCGTCGTTGGCGAGGGCGCCGAGGGCGGGCCCCTTCTTGTCCTCGGAGCCGATGATGGTGGTCTGAGCGTGACGGATGAGGCCCATGGGTGCCATGTAGGAAAAGTCGAGCGCGGGTCCCACGGGGCGCAGCACGGACGCCATGATGGTCGCCGAGACGCGCGTCTTGCCCGCGTCAAAGGCGCGCTGCACCGCCTCGTTCATGGCGCGGCGCGCAAAGACCTCGACCGATGCGCGAACGACCGCGGCGGGCTTGGGGGGAAGCGATTCCGTCGCGAGCTTCATGCGCGCCTTGTACTCGGTCATGTTGCCGCCGTAGGTGACCGCATTGGGAATGCGCGGCTTCCAGCGGCACATGCGCACCGTCTCGGGCAGCGAGATCAGGTTGGCCGTCACGTCGCGCGCGGCGTTGGCGCTCGGCACCAGTGCCGAGTAGCCGGCGCGGTGCGCCAGGTGGCGGTAGCCCTTGCGGCGCGCCACGGCGCGACGCCGCTTCCGGCGGTTCTCCTCGTTGTCGCCGTCTTCGTCGTCGACTTCCTCTTCGACCGGCTGCTTGGGAGCCTCCTCCTCCTCGCCCTCCACTTCCGCCTGCTCCTCCTCCTCCTCTGGCTTTTTCCGCTTGGGCATGGCGCGTGTGCGTGTGCGCGTGTGGATGCGTGTGTGACCACAGAGCGTGCGCGCCACTCTCGCGTCCTTAGCGGCATGCTCAGGAGGCGGTGCGCGTGCGCGGCTAGACTGGATGGCACCAGGCGGCGGCGGTGCGGGTGCGTGCGCACGCGCCGCTCGCGCGTGCACGAGACCGATAAGTCGCCGGACGCGCCGTCTTTGGCAAGGCAAGAGGTGGCACACGCACACACGCACACACGATGCAGGACGCGAGCGGCGCACCCAAGGCGCGCCGCTCCCCAGGCGACGTCCGGCTCCTCAACCAGCAGCGCTGGGAGAGCCACGTGGCCGCGCAGCAACAAAGGGAGACCGAGGGAGCCCACACAACGGCGGCGACGCCCGTCTCGCCGTGGGGCCTCAAGATGGTGCACGGGCCTGGGGCGGTGGCGCCAGTGCCCACGGCGGGTGCGCTCTTCAACCGGCCCAATCCGATTGCGCACGACCACGACAATGGTGGGCGCGAGTACGTGACCCACCCGTACAATCGCGCGCTCGACAAGTTTTTGAAGCGTCGCGGCGAGAAGCGGGCCATTCGTCCCGATGGCTCCTACGAGGACTACGACGAGCGCGACGATGAGCAGCGTGCGCAAATGGACGAAAAGGGCTGGGACCGCGACGCCTACGTGACCAACCGCGACGGGAATAGGGTCAAGCTCATGCCCGTCTACGGCTCCGACACCTTTTCGGTCAATCCAGCGTCGGTGCACAAGCGGCGCATCCCCAACACGAGCGTGGTCAACAAGATTGGCGACCTGCGCGTGCCCTTTTGCTGCTGGGGCGTGAGGCTCACGGCGGCATGCCAAAACACAAATCGAATCTCTAAAACATACATGCAATCGCCACTCTGAATGTTTGTGAATTAGCGCGAAATTTCCACTTGGCAGGCGCAATGGATTTGGTGGACCAACCTGCTCTGCTTCCTCGCGCACTCGTTCATGGCGCTCTTCACGCTGCACATGGGCTACTGGCGCCACGGGCGCAACCCCTTCACCGACGAGGGCGAGCACATGCGCGTGACCATCTACCGCATCTCGCAGGTGCCCACGGTGCAGGTGTACATGAACAACCTGTCGGTCTGGTCGCCGGGGTACAATGGCTCGGAGGTCAGCCCACAGGTCGAGCGCGACATTGGCGGCAACGAGCACTGGCTGCACGACAACACCTTGCCGGTGGACTTTTGCTGGCTCACGGCGAGCTTCTTTCTGGTCTCTGCCGTCTTCCACCTGTGGGCGCTCGTCGTGGGCATCTTTGAGCGCACGTGGTACATGTACTGGAGGTGCTCTTTAGAGTTTGGTAGCACCCTCGAAACGCTCCTCACGTGTTCCTTGGCCATGACAGGCAACTCGACGACGCGTTCGCGTATTGGAGATGGGCCGAGTATTCAATCTCGGCCAGTCTCATGGCCATGGGGATCGCCATCTCCATTGGCTTGCGCGAACAGTCAATCCTCGCGGGCATCTGGATGCTCCACTGGTCGACCATGGTAACGCAACGTCACTCAAACCGCTCAGCGCCGCATTCCTCACCACCGCATTCACCACGCCACAGGCGTTCGGCTTCCTCGTCGAGTACATCTCGACTCCCAAGGCGCTCGTGGACACCACGCCGCACTACCGCCCCGTGGGCGCCTACGAGTTTGCCCTCTGGCGCCAGGGCAAGAAGCTGCCCTCGCCCATTGAACGGTACCGCAACGATCCCGGTGCGCTCAAGCTCATCTCCCAGGACCAGTGGACGCTCGACCGGCCGCTCTACGACATCAAGGCCACCAACACGGTCGTCGGTGCCGAGTCGGACTACTTTGTGCAGGCGCAGCGCCGGCAAAACTTTGTGCGGCGCATGATCCCACACGTCTTTGGCTGGTTCACCATGTCGGCCGCCTGGATAATAATTGTTGTCCACCTCGAGTGGGCCCGCCACGACCTCGCCAAGCTCTCCGACGACATTAGCATCCCCTCGTGGGTGGACGGCGTCATCTACGGGACAGTGTTGATCTTCTGGTCGTTCACTTTTCCGCAAATCATCTTCCAGTTCTTGCCCCCTGGGTTCTATTGGGGGACCGAGCTCATCTACTGCGTGCTGAGCCTGACCGCCAAGCTCTACCTCGGAACCTTTTTGCTCATCAATGTGCGCTCACCCACAAGCCAACCCTTTCCCTGCCAGTCATCCACCATTCGTGCATCTACCAGGTGATCATGCAAGACGGCGGCGTGGAGGCCGCGCTCGCCAATGGCGGCGTGCCCGAGGCGATCGCACGCTAATAACGCGACACAATCGCGCCCCTCGCGCCCGCGCGCTAAAGCGCACCGTCGGAGCACGCGTGTGGAAGACACCGAGTGTACGTGTGGTGCACGTGTGGAGTCCGCGTGTAAACTCAAAACAACCAACGGTCCGCGCATGAATACCACAAACGCATCCCTGGACACGCCGCCGCGCGTGCACCACCAGCACTCGTTCGACGGCATCAACATGGCCGAGAGCACCGCAATCGCACTGCTCGCGTCCTCAGCCATCGGTGCCATCCTGGGACTCGTTGCCGTCACCATCGTGCTCGTGACCGTGACCAAGCAGCTCCGTCGGCTGGTGACGGTGCTGCGCGGCGAGGAGGGAGGCGCCGGCGTGCACATGGGTCTGCTCGCGAGCGCCCACAACCAGCCGCCTCCCGATGCCTTTGTCGTGGCGGACCGGCCCATGAGCGGCGTGGGCAGTGGGGCGGTGGACCTGGGCAGCGGTGGCAGTGCCAAGAGCAGCGAGGATGCGGAGACTGGCGGAAGCAACGGCGGAGCCAGCAGAGGCACAAGCAGCAGCAGCAGCAGCAGCAGCAGCAGCAGCAGCACCAACGACGGCAAGCGCGGCATTCTCAAAAAACCAATGGCGCGCTTGCCCACGCTGACAAAGTACGAAAAATCGCGACGCCCGATGACGGACGAGAACAACACCTCGTGCGCCATTGCCGAGGTGGACGAGGAGGACGACCACACCCTCTAGACCACCAGACCACTAGACCACTAGATCACAAGGAGCGTGGAAAGCACCGCCACGCCGCCACGGGCATGCGCTTGGTGGTCGCCTCCGCACAGTCGTCGTTTAGTACCCATGACGTGTGCAGTAGCGTGTAGAGTTTGAGAAGGCCAATGTACACCCGTGCCAATCCCGGCGCCACCGGCGCCAGCGCGCGCCTTGCCGTGACGGCCAGCAGCAGCACGAGGCCCAGCACCTCGGCCTCGGCCATGCACATCCACAGCACGCTCATGGTGATGCCGTGCACGACGCGCGCCCGAAACCACGTCTCGTAGCTCTCCAGCGGCGTCGCGCCGACGAGCATCGGCACGAGGATGCGGTCCATGAAGCGCGCTCCCAAGGTGACGGCCAGCGCGAGCGAGGCCGTGAGCAGACACGTGCGCCTGTGCAGCGGTTGCTCGGCGCAGGCATCGTCCGTGCCGCAATAGGACCACAGCGCAGCGTGGAGCACCGCGGCGAGCACCGAGTTTAGGCCCACGTAGGCCGAGCGCATGAGCCTCCGTAGGCGAGGGTGCAGCCGCTTGCCGATGACGCGGTTTAGCCCAAACACGGCGTCGGCGAGGCCCACGTAGGCGAGCGTGGCAAAGGCAAGCGGTGGAAAGGCGGCATTGTATAAGAAGAGCACGCGCGCGACGCCCGTGGTCGGTGCCTCCTCGGGCATGGCGTCGTCTTGTGAAACGCGCGCGCGCCAGTATAAAAAAATGCGCGTGTGGCGCGCTAGCGCGGCGACATGTAAAGCCGCGCGTTCCTCCCGATAGGGGAGGAAGACGACCGCGTCGCGATGTCGGTGTCGGCGAGTACGGATGTGCTGCCCTACTTTTACACGACAAGTGCTACGGGCGCTCCGTCTTCGTGTGCCTTGCTCGATGCCAGCAGCACCTACGGGGGCGTGGGCGTCCTCGAGTCGATTCGCGATCGCGGCACCTGTCTGGATGCCTTCCGAGCGTCAACGACCGTGTCGGAATTTTGGAGTCCCAAGACGTTGTCCGATGCCCCCACCACCAAAACCGCGTGCTCGGGATGCTTCTTTCATGACAACCGGCTCTACTTTTGCGATTACAGTAGCACCCTTGCGTACGACGGAGTGAAACTAAATGTTACAGCGCTCGATGGCACGGCCATGACGGTAGATGCAGCAGACGATGGCAAGTATGCACCCTTCCTGTGCATACTCTCGACATCCCCCTCTCCGCCGCCGCCGTCGCCACCACCGCCCAGTCCGTCGCCTCCACCACTTTCTCCCCCTCCCAGTCCGCCGCCGCCCAGTCCGCCGCCGCCATCGCCACCACCGACACCACCACCGCCCTCGCCACCGCCGCCCCCGCCCCC
>Ga0209716_1000425_pt1 | contig 40641 bp, 37 predicted proteins | sample COGITO_mtgs_1205_FD_184811 | JGI IMG/M metagenome (GOLD analysis project Ga0209716, IMG submission 184811) | Pelagic marine microbial communities from North Sea - COGITO_mtgs_120531 (SPAdes) (version 2) | ecosystem: Environmental > Aquatic > Marine > Epipelagic ...
CCCACAGAGTGAACCAAGGTCGATCCTGCAAAATCATAAAACCCTAATTGATCTAAAAAACCACCACCCCATTTCCATGAACCAGCAATTGGATAAATAAATCCTACATAGAGTAGTGTAAAGATCATAAAAGGTCCTATTTTCATACGTTCTGCAACAGCACCCGAAACAATCGTCGCTGCAGTTGCTGCAAACATTGCTTGAAATAAGAAGTCTGTCCACCAAGTATATCCACCGCTTGCGTATTCTGGAGTCATTCCGTTTTCTGGAGGGTTGATTCCAGGAACGATGCTTCCTAGATATCCATTAAATTCTCCAGGGTACATTAAGTTAAAGCCAATCATATAATACAATAAAAGACCTACTGTAATGATAAAAATATTTTTAAATAAAATATTGATGGTGTTTTTCTGTCGTGTCAATCCGATTTCTAAGAATGCAAAACCCGTATGCATGAAGAAAACGAGTGCGGTACAGATCATCATCCATACATTATTTGTTGTTAATAATTCCATAATAAAGTGTTGTAATAATTTAGTTTAATGTTTCTCTTCCTTTTTCTCCTGTTCTTATTCTGTAGGCGTCTTTAATCTCGCTTACAAAAATTTTCCCGTCACCTACTTGCCCAGTTGAAGAGGCTTCTAAGATTGCTTTAATGGTAATTTCTTCAAAATCATCATTGACAACAATAGAAAGATGTCTTCTTTGAATGTCGCTTGTGCTGTAACTAACCCCTCTGTATACATGTCCTTCTTTTTCATTTCCCAAACCGGTAACATCCCAGTAAGAAAAGAAGTTGACACCGATTTCATGTAGGGCCTCTTTTACGACTCTAAATTTTGATTTTCTAATAATTGCTTCAATTTTTTTCATGGTAGAATTAAATTTGTTATTAATAATTAGTTGTTTGCTTTTAAAGCTTGCGAAATTAATAAAATAAATTATAACACAAAATCACACAACTTAATTATTTAAGTTGTGTGATTTAAATACTAATAATTATATTTAATGAATCAAATATAGTTTATTCTTCTTCAAAATCTCTTTGTCTTTTTCCAGGATAGGCGATAGAACCATGTTCTGAAATATCCAATCCTTCGATTTCTACTTCTTTAGATACACGTAATCCCATGGTTGCTTTTAAGATTCCAAGAACGATAAAAGATAAACCAACAGACCATGCTGCATATGCTAAAGCTCCAATTGCTTGAGATCCTAATTGAGAAGCACCACCACCATTGAATAATCCAATTGCAGTATCACCATCAACTCCCCATAGACCAATCACTAAAGTACCCCATACACCAACAACACCGTGAACAGAAGCTGCTCCAATTGCATCGTCAATTTTTAATTTCTTTTCTATAAATTCAATAGAGAATACTACAATGATACCTCCAATTAAACCGGCAACTACAGCACCTACAGCAGTCATGTTTCCACAACCAGCAGTAATACTTACCAAACCAGCTAAAGCACCGTTTAATGTTTGTGCTAAGTTTGGTTTACCATACCAGATCCAAGTTGTAACTAATGCTCCAAGTCCTCCAGCAGCAGCAGCTAAATTTGTAATTAATACTACGTTAGAAGCACCAATTGCATCTGCGCCACCCCAAGCTAATTGAGATCCACCGTTAAAACCAAACCATCCCAACCATAGGATAAATACCCCTAAAGTTGCTAATACTTGATTGTGTCCAGGTATCGGTAATACTTTACCATCTACATATTTTCCAATTCTAGGACCTACCATAAACGCAGCTACTAAAGCAGCCCATCCACCCACAGAGTGTACAATAGAAGAACCAGCGAAATCGATGAACCCTAAATTGGTCAACCATCCACTACCTTGCCATTGCCATCCACCAGAAATTGGGTAAATGATTGCAGTCATTACGATAGAGAAAATGATGTAGGTAGTATATTTTGTTCTTCCTGCGATTGCTCCAGATACAATTGTTGCAGCAGTTGCAGCAAACATTGTTTGGAAGAATAAATCAGCTCCTTCACCTTGGAATAAACCACTCCAGAAAAACCATCCGTTTGAAGTATCTCCGTACATTAAAGAATATCCAACTAACCAGAAACTTAAAGATCCTACACAGATGTCTAGTAAGTTTTTCATTGCAATATTTACTGCGTTTTTAGACCTGGTCATACCTGATTCTACCAAGGTAAATCCTGCTTGCATAAAGAATACTAAAATACCCGATAAAAGCATCCAAAGCATTCCCATGTCTCCATTTATTTGCTCAACAGCTTTTGAAACTTCTGAAGCTGCAGCGTCTTGAAATAGTGTTAAAAATAAACTCATAATTGTGTTTTTTAATTAATAATTTTTTGAAAACCTACGAAGCGCGAACCTCGTAGGTTGATTTTATGTTCTTTCTCTTCGTTGAAATTCTTATTAGAAAGAATATACAGCTGCTAGCGCAAAAGAGCTTAACGCTTTATCTCCTACAAATGCTTCGTCAGATGCAGAGTCTAATCTTAATTCTGGAATGATCGTTAAAGAACCAATAGAGTAATTACCTGTTAAAGTAGTTGCAAATACGCTAGAGTCCGCAACACCTGTTCCAATAGCTCCAAAGTCACCATCTTCTACGAAGTATTCAGTTCTTAAACCAATTTTAAATGAATCTGAAGTAGCGATTTGTGGGTATAATGCTGCACCATAGAATCCTGGAGCATCGTCTCCTGAAAAGTAAGCTGCGTTTATACCTAAAAAGAAAGTTTCTGATACATCAAAACCACCAGTAAAGTCTACTTCATAAGCTCCTGAGTCGTACAAGAAGTTAAAGTATTGACCAGAAAGACCTAATTGCGCTCCGAAAGCATAGTTCCCTGTTGGGTTGAATTCTGTAGCATCTGTAGGATTCATAATCGCTAACATTAAAGAAGTGTTTTCTGATAACGTGAAATCTGCTTTTAATCCAGTATGGCTAAATGGTCCATAAGAGAATAAGTAAGAAGTACTGTAATTAAAGTTAGCAGCTGGTGAAATTACTTCATACCCTAAAAAAGTATTAAAGTTACCCATCGTAAGTTTTACTTTATCACTTACATTCCAGTATGCATATAATTGATTTACAATTGATGAATTTCCTACAGAGTTAAAAACGGCATCGACACCTCGTGGTCCGTATACCATGTCTGCAACAAAACCAACTTTCTCTCCTTCGTATGCAGCAACTAAATTAATCATACCCAAAGCAAAACCTGGTTGATTGGCAAAAGAGCTACCTGGAGCTGTGTCATAATTACCTCCGCTGATATTTCCTCTAAAATAAGTATCAACAGTTCCGCTTAAAGAAAATGTTTTTTCTTCTTTTTCTTGAGCTGTTCCAACAAAACTAGCTGCTAATAAAAATGTAAAAATAATTTTTTTCATAATGTGTGTTCTTTTAGTGTTAAATAGTTTTTTATTAATTGAACTGGGCCAAAAGTATATATTTATTTTATATTGACAAGGGGTTGTTTTTTTAAAAAGCACTTTTTTAGAGTTATACCCATAAAAAAATAGGGGTTAAATTGTGATAAGTGTATTTTTTAGTTTTTGAAGGGTGTAAAATGATATGTTTTTAAAAAAGTATTATATAATTTTAAGATATTCATAAAAATGGCCTTTTTGCGAAAAAAAATGCAATTATTGTATATTTGTCTCTATGAAATACTCCTTTTCGTATTTAATTAAGATGCAATTTTTAGGGTTTCGGTTTTCTGGTTGGCAAAAACAAACCAATGCCAAGACCTTACATGATATGGTTGATAAAACCTTGTCCTTTGTTTTTGAAAACGCTAATTATAAAACCATTGGTGTTGGAAGAACGGATGCAAAGGTGTCGGCAAATACCTATTATATTCAGTTATTTGTTGAGACTTTGGTCGAAGAGGATTCTTTTCTAGATTCGTTAAACTCTAATTTTTCACCGGATTTTAGGGCTCTTTCTATTCGGCAGGTAGATCGGAGTTTTGCGATCATCAATGCACCTAAGGTAAAAACCTATCATTATTATTTTTCTTTTGGAGAGAAAAACCATCCTTTTGCAGCTCCTTTTTTAGTAAATATTGATGAAAATCTTGATATTGAGTTAATGCGTAAAGGAGCTGCATTGTTCCAGGGTGAGCACTATTTTCATAAATATTGTACAAAACCTTCCGAAAAAACAATTTTTAAAAGAACCATAGCTTCTTGTGAGTTGGTTGAAAACCATCTTTTAAAAGCAAACTTTTTCCCCAAACACTCCTATATATTAAAGGTGGAAGGAAAAGGGTTTTTAAGATATCAGATTAGATTGATAATGGCAGCGCTGTTTGAATTAGGGAAAGGAGCCTGTTCTCTATCAGATATTGAGAATTCATTAAAAGAAGATAATGACCGGCACTACTTGCGAAATATTGCCCCTGCTTCCGGGTTGCAATTGTATGATATTGACTTTAAGTAATGCGTATCTGTATGCGTGCACATGGGGTTAAATCTGTTGTTCGATCTTCATTTGCTTTTTTTAAACTCAGGACTAAGCCTTATTTGAGGGCCTGTCATAAAAAAACATCCACCTTATGGATTAGATGGATGTTTGTTATATTCTATATAATGAGGTTTTATCCTTTAATAACTCCACGAGAAATTACAATTTTTTGAATTTCTGAAGTTCCTTCGTAAATTTGAGTAATTTTTGCATCGCGCATGAGGCGTTCAACATGGTAGTCTTTCACAAAACCATTTCCTCCGTGAATTTGAACGGCTTCTACGGTTTGTTCCATGGCAACTTTAGAGGCATATAATTTTGCCATCGCAGAAGACATGTCGTAATTGTTGCCTTGGTCTTTGTCCCAGGCAGCTTTCATTACGAGCATTCTTGCAGCTTCAATTTCTGTGTGCATGTCTGCCAATTTGAATGCAATTGCTTGATGGTTGCATATTTCAGTGCCAAAAGCTTTCCGTTCTTTAGAGTATTTTAAAGCGAGTTCATATGCACCACTGGCAATTCCTAGAGCTTGGGCAGCAATGCCAATTCTTCCCCCAGAAAGTGTTTTCATTGCAAACTTGAATCCAAAACCATCTTCACCAATCCTGTTTTCTTTGGGTACTTTTAAATTATTAAATTGCAGGGTATGGGTGTCTGATCCGCGAATTCCCAATTTGTCTTCTTTGGGGCCAATATGAAAACCTTCAGTTCCTTTCTCTATAATGAAAGCATTGATTCCACGATGTCCTTTTTCTCTATCAGTTTGAGCGATTACAAGGTATATATCTGCACGCCCACCGTTTGTGATCCAGTTTTTTGTACCATTGATAAGGTAGTGATCTCCTCTGTCTTCTGCGGTTGTAGCTTGTGATGTTGCATCTGAACCTGCTTCAGGTTCACTCAAGCAAAATGCACCGACAAATTCACCAGTAGCTAACTTTGTTAAATATTGTTGTTTTTGTGCTTCATTTCCGAAGGCCTCTAAACCATAACAAACCAACGAATTATTGACCGATACGATGACCGAGGCAGAAGCATCAATTTTAGAGAGTTCTTCCATGATTAGAACGTACGAAATAGTGTCCATTCCGCTTCCTCCGTATTTTGGATCTACCATAATGCCCATAAAGCCAAGATCCCCCATTTTTTTAACCAATTCTTGAGGAAATTCTTGCTTGTGGTCTCGTTCGATGACCTTGGGCAATAATTCTGCATGTGCAAAATCTTTTGCAGCATCTCGTATCATGATGTGTTCTTCTGACAAACTAAAATCCATAGATAGTTATTTTATTGTATTCGCAATTTTATTACCCAAAGATATTAATTTCATGACATATATTCAATTAACTTTTGTTATTTTTACAGATATGAATACGAAAAAGATTTTTGCAATAGGAATTATGTCGGGAACTTCGTTGGATGGAATTGATTTGGTGTATGTGAAGTTTCTAGAAAATAATTTTCATTATTTTGAAATTGTACATGCAGAAACCGTTGCGTATTCAAAAAAGTGGAAATCAACTTTGCAAAAAGCGATGTACTTTTCTTCAGAGGATTTAGCGCTTTTAAATACGCAATATGGTCTTTTTCTTGGAGAGCTTGCCTGTGATTTTATCAAGAGAAATCAATTACAGAAGATTGATTTTATAGCCTCACATGGGCATACCATTTTACATCAGCCAGAAGAAGGGGTTACCCTTCAAATAGGTGACGGGCAAGTAATTGCGAATGTTACCAAACAGCAAGTTGTTTGTGATTTTAGAACCCAAGATGTCCTTCTTGGAGGACAAGGTGCTCCATTGGTTCCAATCGGAGACGAATTGTTGTTCTCGAATTATGATTTTTGCTTGAATCTAGGAGGTTTTTCTAATATTTCTTATCTCGAAAAAGAAAAAAGAATTGCTTTTGATGTTTGCCCTGTTAACATTGTTCTAAATGCCTATGCCAATCAATTAGGAGTTGAATTTGATGACGCTGGAACCTTTTCTTCCAGAGGGAGTTTAAATACCGTGCTTTTAGAAAAGCTTAATTCTTTGAATTATTATAAAGAAAAGCCACCAAAATCTTTGGGCTTAGAATGGGTCAAAGAACATGTGTTTCCTTTAATCGATCGTTTAGAAACAGATGTTTTATCTGTATTGAGAACATTTGTCGAGCACATAGCCGTGCAGATTAGCCGGGTGATACAGAAGAATAATTCAGTACTAATTACAGGTGGAGGGGTGTTTAATTCTTTTTTAATAAAAAGGATAGAAGCGATTTCGGGGACTGAGATATTACTTCCTAAAAAAGAACTGATAGAATATAAAGAAGCATTAATTTTTGCGCTGTTAGGGTTTCTTAAATTGTGTGATCGTGTCAATTGTTTGTCTAGTGTAACAGGGGCAAAAAAAGACCATTCATCTGGGGTGGTTTTTTTACCTGAAAAGCAGTTGTCAAAGATTTAATTTATTACTTTTTTACAGTAAATTTGTTCCCCTATTTGGAACTCATAATTTTTAATTTTAAAAAATGAATCAACTTTAGCTTTTCCCCAGAAGGGGATTAAAATACAACAAGACAATTGTTTAAAATAGCAACAACGAAGTTAATTTATAAAATTTTAGAATGAAAGAATTATTAAAAATATACGAGAACAAGCAGCCAGAAATTGTTTTTCATTGGAAAGATCAAGAAACTGAAGCCGAGGGTTGGGCGGTTATTAACTCTTTACGAGGTGGTGCTGCCGGAGGCGGTACAAGAATGAGAAAAGGCTTGGATAAAAATGAAGTATTGTCATTGGCCAAAACAATGGAGGTGAAGTTTACGGTTTCAGGACCTGCAATTGGTGGGGCGAAATCAGGAATTAATTTTGACCCAAACGATCCAAGAAAAAAAGCAGTTTTAGAGCGATGGTACCAAGCGGTAACTCCGTTGTTGAAACATTATTATGGTACTGGAGGAGATCTAAATGTAGATGCCGACAAAGAAGTAATTCCAATTACAGAAGATTGTGGTGTTTGGCACCCGCAGGAGGGAATTTTTAATGGCCATTTTAAACCCACTGAAGCCGATAAAATTAATAGAATAGGTCAGTTGCGTTTGGGGGTTATTAAAGTGATTGAAGATCCCAAATATTCTCCTGATGTGTCAAAAAAATATACAGTAGCAGATATGTTAACTGGGTTTGGTGTGGCCGAGGCAGTGAAACATTATTACACGATTTACGGTGGAGAGATTGCTGGAAAAAGAGCTCTAGTTCAGGGGTTTGGAAATGTGGGAGCGGCCGCATCGTATTACCTTACGCAACTTGGAGTTAGCGTAGTTGGAATCATAGATAGAGAGGGAGGTTTGATTTGTGAAGAAGGCTTTTCTATGGAGGAAATGAAAGCGTTGTTCTTAGCGAAAGATGGAAATAAATTGATGTCTGAAAAAATGATTCCTTTTGAAGAAATCAATGAAAAAATATGGAGTGTTCCTGCCGAAATTTTTGTTCCTGCAGCCGCATCAAGATTGGTTTCTAAGGAGCAGGTTCAGCAAATGATCAGTGCTGGTTTAGAAGTGATTTCTCCAGGAGCAAATGTTCCTTTTGCAGACAAAGAAATTTTCTTTGGATCTATTATGGAATATACCGATAATTACTTAAGTTTGCTACCGGATTTTATTTCGAATTGCGGTATCGCTAGAGTTTTTGCTTATTTAATGGAAGGTAGGGTAATCCTACCAATGCAAGACAAAGCAATTTTTGACGATACCTCTCGTACGATTCAGAAAGCATTGCAGCGAACTTTTGAAGCCAATGCATCTAAAACAAAAATATGTTCAACAGCGTTTGAAATTGCGCTTAAACAATTGATATAAAAAAAATAAAAATGGAAATAGTAATTATTAGTGTATTTGTAATGGGGTATTTGGCCATTACTCTAGAGCATAGTTTAAAGTTAGATAAATTAATCCCAGCCCTAATAATGATGGCGGTTTGTTGGGCTTTGGTCGCGCTTGGTGTTGATCATTTTACAAATTGGTTTGATGCAAGTAAGCATGGTTTGGTAGATGGTTTTGCAGCGATGGCTCATGATGATAAATTACATTTAGTTGAAGAAACATTACTACATCATTTAGGGAAAACAGCAGAAATTTTAGTATTTCTTTTAGGAGCGATGACCATTGTTGAAATCATAGATTATTTTGATGGTTTTTCTACCATTAAAGGGTACGTAAATTTTAAAAGTAAAAAGAAACTTTTATGGATGTTTTCAATATTGGCTTTTATCTTGTCTGCAATTATAGACAATTTAACTGCAACGATTGTATTGATTTCAATTTTGCAGAAAATCATTAAAAAAAGAGACGACAGAATTTGGTTTGCTGGTTTGATTATTATTGCTGCAAATGCAGGTGGAGCTTTCTCTCCCATTGGAGATGTTACAACCACCATGCTTTGGATTGGCGATAAAGTAAGCACAGGAATGTTATTTATCTATTTATTCATTCCTTCACTTTTATGCATGTTGGTTCCAACTTTTATTGCGACCTTTTTACCTTCTTTTAAAGGAGAAATAGACTTCGATGAACACGAGGTTGTAAAAAATAAAAGTCCTCACAGTGCAAGAATGTTGTACTTAGGATTGGGAGCGATCTTATTTGTGCCAATTTTTAAAACCGTAACGCATTTACCTCCTTATGTTGGGATGATGTTGTCTTTAGCGGTAGTCGCTACCTTTGCTGAAATTTACAGTCGTGCAAAATTTTCAATGACGGATTTAGACAGTGCAGAATCAGATGCCCATGCGCATCACAGTCCTGTCCATCATTCTTTGTCTAAAATTGAAATGCCAAGTATTTTATTTTTCTTAGGTATTTTAATGGCAGTTGCTGCGTTAGAATCTTTGGGGATTTTATTCAATTTTGCGGATAGTTTAAAACAAGGAATTCCACTAGTAGGTACAGAATTAGAAGGAACTCTTGTGTCTGATTTAGTCGTGCTTTTACTAGGTGTGGGTTCTGCAGTAATTGATAACGTACCATTAGTGGCGGCAAGTTTAGGAATGTTTTCTGAATCGATAGACAATCCATTATGGCATTTTATTGCCTTTTCTGCAGGAACAGGAGGATCCATGTTAATCATTGGTTCTGCCGCTGGAGTAGTTGCAATGGGAATGGAAAAAATAGACTTTTTTTGGTATTTGAAAAAAATATCTTGGTTGGCATTCATCGGGTTTATGATCGGCTCTGCCGCATTCTTAGTGATAAGAGAATTCGTATAGCCCTCCAATAAATTATTTAAAAGAATTGTCATTTTGTGCAGCCACAGAATGGCATTTTTTTATGAAATATAATGTGTTCTTTTTACATTAAAACAATTTTAAAAAAGAATGTCCGTTAATTAACTAGAACTTAAAAAGAGAATTAAATGATCTTATTTTTTCAAGAAAATAACCCACTTTTAGAAGAGGCTGTTTCACAGGAAAAAACACTTTCTATCTACCGTTTAATTATGGATGGTGGTTTGGGAGGGCAACTAATAATAGGAATCCTTTTTGTATTGCTAGGGGTTACTTTGTATATTTATTTTGAACGTTTTTTGGCGATTCAATCGGCTTCAAGAATCGATGAGAACTTTATGAATCAAATCAAAGACGATATTTCCAATGGAAAAATAGCGACTGCTAGTGCCTTGTGTATTCGAACGAATACTCCAACGGCAAGACTAATTGGCAAAGGAATTTCTAGAATTGGGAAGCCTTTAGAAGACATTAATACAGCGATCGAGACGGCAGGTAAACTGGAGGTCTATCAGCTGGAAAAAAATGTAAGTGTGTTGGCAACCATTGCCGGGGCAGCTCCTATGATTGGGTTTTTGGGGACGGTCATTGGAATGATTGTCGCTATTCATGAAATTGCAAATGCAGGGGGGCAAATAGATATTAAAATGCTTTCCGATGGTTTGTATACCGCAATGACTACAACTGTTGGAGGTTTAATTGTAGGGATTATAGCCTATGTTACCTACAATCATCTGGTTGTAAGAACAAATAAAATAGTATATCAAATGGAGGCAACTTCTGTCGCTTTTTTAGATTTATTAAACGAACCTGTTTAGTATGAATTTACGCGGAAGAAACAAAGTGGATCCCTCCTTTAATATGTCGTCAATGACGGATATTGTCTTTTTATTGTTGATATTCTTCATGCTTACTTCAACTTTGGTTACGGTGAGTGCTATTGATGTGCTATTGCCAAAGGCTGGAGGAAAAACAGAAAACAATACTTCTATTTCAGTCAGTATTAGTAGTAACTCCGTGTTTTACATAGACAAAGCCAAGGTAAGTTCTTTACAGTTGGAGCGCGAAATTTTAAAAAAAGTGGGAGTTGATAAAAAGAAAACAATTATAATCAGAGGAGACAAAGCAGCACCCTATGAAAAAGTAATGAACGTAATTGACATCGCAAATAAGCACAAGCTAAAAATGATTTTAGCAGTTAAAGGAGGGAAATAGGATGTTGGTTAGAGAGGTTAAACATAAACGCGCATCTGCAATAATTACCGCTGTAATTTTACTGCTCTTTGTTTTTGTAATTTGTAATTTTGGAATGCAATACTTAGATCCACCTGAAGAATATGGTTTGGTAGTTAATGTTGGTTCTTCTGAGGTAGGAAATAGAATGCCTGTTCAAAAAAATAAGAAAAATTCGACATCTAATTTAGTTCAAAATAAAGCGCTTGTTAAAGACGAGGTAGTTGAAGCTCCAAAAGAAGTTTCAAGAGAAGTTCCAAAGGAATCATTGCTTACGGATGATACTGTTAAAGAAGTTCCTATAGTAGAAAAAGAAACGGAAGATGAAGAGCCAATGGTAGCGGAAATTGTTCAGAAGAAAAAAATCACACAACCGAACGTAGCAAAAGCAACCCAAGATGCTTTGCGTAGTTTATTAGAGGGAGCCTCTGCAACCGAATCATCAGATGAAGAAGGAGGTATTGACAATCCAGGAGTCAAAGGAAGTGACAAAGGAGATGCGACTTCGCTTGAATCTCAAGGGAATTCAGCAACTGGTTTTAACATGAATTATAATTTAGCAGGTAGAAAAGTGCTTTCAACTCCCAAGGAGCAGCCAAATTGTCAAGAAGAAGGGAGGGTGGTAGTTCGTGTGCAGGTTGATAATAATGGAAATGTAATTGCTGCATTAGCAGGTGTTAAAGGAACTACGAATTCTGCACCTTGTTTGTTAAAACCGGCCAAAGAAGCGGCTTTACGAACGCAATGGAATGCAGATTTAGCGGCACCGTCAAAACAAGTAGGAACCATCATTTATACCTTTTCATTAATCAAATAATCTCTTATTTTTGTAGCATGAAGTACGAACAAACCTTAGCATGGATGTTTGCTCAATTACCGATGTACCAAAGAGAAGGTAAAACGGCATTTAAAAAAGAGTTGACCAATACAGTGGCTTTTTCAAAGGAATTGAATTTTCCTGAAAAAAAGTTTACAACCATTCATGTCGGAGGCACAAATGGAAAGGGGTCTACCAGTCATTTAATAGCTTCTATTTTTCAAGAAGCAGGGTATAAAGTAGGATTGTATACGTCGCCTCATCTCAAGAATTTTACGGAAAGAATTCGGATCAATGGTGAAGAAATTCCAAAAGAAAAGGTATGCTCATTTATCCAAGATCACAAAAACTTTTTAGTACGTCAACAACTCTCTTTTTTTGAGATGACCGTGGGGATGGCTTTTGATTATTTTGCATCGGAAAAAGTTGATATTGCCATCATAGAAGTTGGTTTAGGAGGAAGATTGGATTCGACCAATATCATTACTCCAGCCGTTTCTGTAATTACAAATATAGGATTAGATCATACCCAGTTTTTGGGAGAAACCTTGTCTGAAATAGCTTTTGAAAAAGCAGGAATTATCAAAGAGAATGTTCCGGTTGTCATTGGAGAAAGACAGGTTGACGTTGCTCATGTATTTATTTCCAAAGCCCAAGCTCAAAAAGCGGCTATTAGTTTTGCTTCAGAGGAGGATGCCCTCTATGCAACTGGCTTGCTAGGGGAGTATCAAAAGAAAAATTCAAAAACAGCAGTCCACGCCGTTAGAAAAGTAAAAGGGTTTCAGATTTCAGAAGAACACATCAACAACGGATTATTGAATGTGGTCCAAAATACCAACTTAAAAGGAAGGTGGCAAGTACTTCAAGAAAACCCGAAGGTTATTTGTGATACCGCTCATAATAAAGAGGGGCTTAGCTTGGTATTGCGACAATTAGAAAAAGAATCTTTTCAAAAAGTTCATATGGTCTTAGGAGTTGTAGAGGATAAGAAATTAGAACAAATTTTACCACTTTTTCCATCAGAAGCAATCTATTACTTTTGTAAACCCGATATTCCAAGGGGTCTTTCAGAAAAGGATTTGCAAGAAAAAGCAGCTGAATTTCATTTGCTTGGAGAAAGGTATTCTAGCGTTTTACAAGCGCTGAAAAGTGCCTTATTAAATGCAAATCAACAAGATATTATCTATGTTGGAGGAAGTACCTTTGTTGTTGCTGAAATTATTTAAATAAAAGTTCATTTTTTGTTTGGTAAATTGAAAATCCGTTCTATATTTGCAACCGCTTAGGGCAATTAGCTCAGTTGGTTCAGAGCATCTCGTTTACACCGAGAGGGTCGGGGGTTCGAATCCCTCATTGCCCACATCAATCAAAATCCTGATGAATTTTTCATCAGGATTTTTTATTTTAAAAAAATGACAAGCTTGCTTGATCATTTTTTGAAAATAAAAAAGACTCATTGAGCGAAGCTCATCAGGATTTTATTTTCAGGAGCGGTCTTCTAGGGATGCAGGACTGCCTTTTTAGGCAGGAGTGAATCCCTTTTAATATTGCTTGCTTCAGAATTTTTGAAAATAAAAAAGACTCATTGAGCGGAGCTCATCAGGATATTATTTGCAGGAGCGGTCTTCTAGGGATGCAGGACTGCCTTTTTAGGCAGGAGTGAATCCCTTTTAATATTGCTTGCTTGGTCATTTTTTGAAAATAAAAAAGACTCATTGAGCGGAGCTCATCAGGATTTTATTTGCAGGAGGGGTCTTTTAGGGATGCAGGACTGCCTTTTTAGGCAGGAGTGAATCCCTTTTAATACTGCTTGCTTGATCATTTTTTGAAAATAAAAAAGACTCGATTGAGCGAAGCTCATCAGGCCTAGATATTTAAGCAGGAGTGAATCCTTTTTTGAATATCGATGATGATTTAGTAAGAAGTGTTTCTGTATTTTTTTACAAGGGGGATCTCTCTTTTACAATATTTGTACTGATTTATAGTTTACACTAGTATTAGATAAAGAGTTCCCCTGTTCTTTAGTATATTTGTCTCATAAAAAAGAGCTAAAAATACTTCCAAATGGATGTTAAATTATCAGGAAAAAAAATACTTATAACCGGGGGTGCTGGATTCATAGGGTCTAACCTGTGTGAGTCTTTGCTTCATTTGAATAATGAAGTTGTTTGCTTGGATAATTTTACGACTGGAAAAAGAGAAAATCTCACCTCCTTTTTAAAAAATCCAAACTTCACCTTAATGGAAGGGGATATTAGAAATTTACAAGATTGTATGCTGGCAACAAAAGAGGTAGATTATGTGTTGCATCAAGCTGCTTTGGGTTCAGTTCCTCGTTCTATTAAAGATCCTATCACGACGAATGATGTAAATGTAGGAGGATTCTTAAATATGTTGGTAGCCTCCAGAGATCATAAAGTCAAACGATTTATATATGCTGCAAGTTCTTCAACCTATGGAGATTCTGAATCCCTGCCAAAAGTTGAAGAGGTAATTGGAAAACCCTTATCGCCCTATGCCATTACCAAATACGTAAATGAATTATATGCTGATATTTTTAGTAAAAATTACGGGTTGGAAACGATTGGTTTGCGATATTTTAATGTCTTTGGAAAAAAACAAGATCCAAATGGGGCATATGCAGCAGTGATTCCTAAATTTGTAAGTCAATTAATTAAGTTGGAATCACCTGTGATTAACGGAGATGGTAATTATTCAAGAGATTTTACTTATATTGACAATGTCATACAGGCCAATTTGTTAAGTATAACGGCAGATCAAAAAGGAATCAATACGGTGTATAATGTGGCGTTTGGAGAACGAAATACTTTGAATGATTTGATGGGGTATTTAAAAGAATATTTGTCAGCATTCAACCCGGAGATCCAAAAGGTAACGGTACTTAATGGTGCCAATAGAACAGGAGATATTCCGCATTCTCATGCGAGCATTGCCAAAGCAAAAAAAGCCTTACATTATGATCCTCAATATTCTTTACAACAAGGATTAAAACAGGCGATTCAATGGTATTGGGAGCATTTAAAGTAGTGAAAAGTAAGAAGATAAAAAAAGTGCTAGGGTTTAATATAAAATGAAAAAAGAAAATGAAAAAAAAAGGTACCATTGGAATTATAGGTTTGGGGTATGTAGGCTTGCCTTTGGCAAGGCTTTTTGCCACCAAATACACAGTTGTAGGGTTTGATGTTAATCAGACTAGAATTCGTGAACTAAGGCAAGGAGTAGATGCTACGCAAGAGGTTTCTAAAACTCTTTTAGAGTCCGTTTACCTCCCTGAAAATACACATGAGGTAGGGTTGTTTTATTCTTCAGATTCACAAGATTTAAAAGACTGTACTCATTTTATTGTAACGGTTCCTACTCCAGTAGATAAAAATAATCGACCTGTATTAACCCCCTTGATTACAGCAAGTGAAACCGTTGGAGCTGTGATGAAAAAAGGAGCTATTGTAGTGTATGAGTCTACCGTCTATCCGGGAGCTACAGAAGAAGACTGTGTGCCTGTTCTGGAAAAAGTATCCGGACTAAGATTTAATGAAGATTTTTTTGTTGGTTATTCTCCTGAGAGAATTAATCCCGGAGACAAAAAACACACCATAGACAATATCTTAAAAATCACCTCAGGTTCTACCAAAGAAGTAGGTGAAGAGGTAGATGCATTGTATGCCTCTGTTATTTCAGCAGGGACTCATTTAGCTCCAACAATTAAAGTGGCCGAGGCTGCAAAAGTTATTGAAAACTCGCAGAGAGATATCAATATTGCCTTTGTAAATGAATTGGCAAAGATCTTTAATTTGATGGATATCAATACCAAAGATGTATTAACAGCTGCGCAAACTAAATGGAATTTCTTACCTTTCCAGCCTGGTTTGGTTGGTGGGCACTGTATTGGGGTTGACCCCTATTACTTAGCTCAAAAAGCACAAGAGTTTGGCTACCATCCAGAAATTATTTTGGCGGGTAGAAGAGTCAATGATGGGATGGGTCAGTACGTGGCATCACAAGTAGCCAAACTAATGATTCAAAGAAGTATAGAGGTTAAGGGAGCAGCAGTATTAGTTTTAGGGATTACCTTTAAAGAAAACTGTCCTGATGTTCGAAATACCAAAGCTGTTGATTTGGTGCACGAATTAGAAGATTATGGTGCAAATGTCACAATTTTTGATCCGCATGCAAATCCTAAAGAGGTGAATAGGGAGTACAATTTACATTCAAGTAAGGTGGTTCCTGCCGAGAAATTTGATGCAATCGTATTGGCTGTTGCGCATGAAGAATTTCAACAATTACCTCTTGAAAACATAAAAAAAGAGAAATCAATTGTATACGATGTAAAGAATTTTTTAGATTCTAAGCAGGTAGATAAATCATTATAAATAAATGAAAAATTTTGCATTACTAGGGGCTGCAGGATATATTGCGCCCAGGCATTTACAAGCGATAAAGGAAACAAATAATCAGCTAATAGCTGCCTTAGACAAATTTGACAGTGTGGGTATTATGGACCGTTACTTTCCAAATGCCGATTTTTTTGTTGAATTTGAACGTTTTGATCGTCACATAGAAAAATTGAAAAGAGCAAATACCTCTTTGGATTATGTGAGTATTTGCACTCCTAATTACTTACACGATTCTCACATTAGAATGGCCTTAAGAAGAGGTGCAGATGCCATCTGTGAAAAACCATTGGTTTTGAATCCATGGAATGTAGATGCATTAATGGATATTGAAAAAGAATCGGGTCAAAAAATACATACCATTTTACAATTGCGTTTGCATCCAAGTATCATCGCGTTGAAAAATAAAGTAGACGCTGCAAAACAAAAAAAAGAAAAGTATGAGGTAGATTTAACCTATATTACCTCAAGAGGATCCTGGTATGACGTCTCTTGGAAAGGAGATGAGAGTAAATCAGGAGGAATTGCCACAAACATCGGGGTTCATTTTTACGACATGCTTTCTTGGATTTTTGGGGGGCTTCAAGAGAATCAAGTACATTTGAGGTCAAAAGACAAAGCGGCAGGTTATTTGGAGTTTGAAAAGGCGCGGGTTCGATGGTTTTTATCCATTAATGAACAAGATTTACCATCTCATATTCAAGAAAAAGGACAACGAACTTTCCGTTCCATTACCATCGATGATCAAGAGCTAGAGTTTAGTGCAGGTTTTACAGATTTGCATACCAAGAGCTACGAACAGATTTTAAAAGGGACTGGTTTTGGATTACAAGCGGCAAGTAAGTCCATTCAAATTGTACACGACATTAGAAATGCAGCAATTGTTCACAAGGGAATGCAGCATCCTCTACTTAAGTAAGCGATCGATAATTAAATAATGAAAAAAATGAAAAAAAAGTTACTCATTGTTTCGGGCTATTTCAATCCTATCCACAAAGGACACTTGGAGTACTTTAACAACGCGAAAGAGATTGCAGATGAATTGTTTGTGATTGTAAATAGCGATGAACAACGAGCATTAAAAGGGTCGAAAGAATTTCAAAAAGAAGCGGAACGCTTGTTCATTGTTCAGAATATAAAAGCGGTAGACAAAGCCATGATTTCGATTGATCAAGACCGAACAGTTTGTGCTACTATTCGCAGTGTTTTTGAAACTTATGGGCATGCCTATCAAATAGGTTTTGCCAATGGGGGAGATCAGGATAACCATTCTATTCCTGAAGCGCCAATTTGTAAAGAATTACAAATTGAGTTGATTGATGGTTTGGGCGCAAAAATTCAATCTTCTTCTTGGTTGTTAGATAAAAAATAAAAAAAATGAAAACAGGAATCACATTTAGTACCTTCGATTTATTGCATGCTGGGCATGTAAAAATGTTGGAAGAAGCAAAACGTCAGTGCGATTATTTAATTGTGGGTCTGCAGTTAGACCCCTCGATCGATCGCCCGGAAAAAAATGCGCCTTCACAATCCATTATAGAGCGGTATATTCAGTTGAAAGGATCTAAGCACATCGATGAAATTGTACCCTATGTTTCTGAGCAAGACTTGGAAGATATCTTACGCTCTTTTAAAATTGATGTGCGCATTATTGGAGACGAATACAAAGAAAAAAACTTTACAGGCAAAGACTATTGCAAAGAGAAGGGAATTGAGATTTATTACAATTCAAGAGATCATCGATTTTCCTCGAGCGGACTCCGTAAGCAAGTGAAATCAGTAGAAGTTAGAAAGTAAAATTATGAATATTACAGTCATTGGATCCGGATATGTTGGGCTCGTCTCAGGAACCTGTTTCGCAGAGATGGGAAATACCGTTACTTGCGTAGACATAGACCCTGTTAAGATTGAAAAATTAACCCAAGGGATTATTCCAATTTTTGAACCTGGTTTAGAGACGATGGTTTTAAAAAATGTAAAAAACAAGTATTTATTTTTTACAACAGCGTTGCACAAAGCTCTTGAAAATTCTGAAATTGTTTTTATAGCCGTTGGAACTCCTATGGGAGATGATGGCTCTGCAGATCTTCAATACGTATTGGCAGTAGCCAAGTCTATAGGGCAGTCCATGCAAAAAAGGTTGATTGTAGTCGATAAATCTACGGTGCCTGTTGGAACTGCAGATAAAGTGAAAGCAATCATCCAAAAAGAATTAGACCTACGAAATTCTGATTTACAGTTTGATGTGGTTTCAAATCCAGAGTTTTTAAAAGAGGGAGCTGCGATTAATGATTTTATGAAGCCTGATCGGGTAGTGATCGGAGCAGATTCTGAGATTGCCTTTAAAAAAATGAAAGAATTATATTCTCCTTTTTTTAGATCTCATGACCGATTTATAACCATGGACATTCGTTCTGCTGAGATGACAAAGTATGCCGCCAATGCAATGCTAGCCACCAAAATATCTTTTATGAATGAAATTGCCAATATCTGTGAAAAGGTAGGGGCAGATGCCAATCAAGTACGTATTGGTATTGGTTCAGACCAGCGTATTGGGTATAGTTTTATATACCCTGGTGCGGGTTATGGAGGTTCTTGTTTTCCAAAAGACGTAAAGGCACTTACTAAAATTGCTAAGGAGCATGATTATGACGCGAAATTAATAACTTCAGTTGAAGCCGTAAATGATGCTCAGAAATTAGTGATCGCTCAAAAAATTGTAACTCGTTTTGGAGAAGATCTAACAGGATTTACTTTTGGTATTTGGGGATTAGCCTTTAAGCCAGGAACCGATGACATGCGAGAAGCACCATCCATCTATGTTATAAAGGAGTTGGTGAAACGAGGTGCTAAAATAAAGGCATACGACCCAAAAGCACTGAGCGAAGCTAAAGAACAGTATCTCAAAGGAGTTCAAAATATTGAATATGTCACATCGAAGTATGAGGTTTTAAAAGATTCAGATGCACTAGTATTACTCACTGAATGGAAGGAGTTTCGTTCGCCTGATTTTGAAGAGATGAAAACACAATTGAAAAATCCTATTATTTTTGATGGGAGAAATCAATACAATGCTTTTAATTTAAATGAAAAAGGATTTGAATATGTTCAAATAGGTAAATAAACAATGGTAACGAAAGAGGCTAAAATATACATTGCAGGTCATAAAACTTTAAAGAAGTCAGAGTAAAAGACATGCTGTAAACGATCGCTTTTACTTATAAAAAAATGAAAACACATATAATCCATGTGATAAAAATGTATATTTGCAAAAAAATAATACTCATTAAAAAAGATAAAAAGTGCGTAAAATTTTAACCATCATCTGTACACTGTTTAGTTTGTTGCAACTGCATTCACAAACCGAACAAGATATCATTTCAGAAGCAAACCGTCTTAAAATTAGTTCTAGACAAGAGGCGATTAGTGCATTGTCAGACAAAGGAATTAGTGAATCTCAAGCCAAACAAATGGCTCAGATACGAGGCATTGATTTTGAAGCTTTTTTAGATCAGTATTTGAAATCAAACAAGGGGGCTTCAGAGAAAAACAGTATCAACACAATAGCGAATAATGTTGTAACTGAGTTAAAAGTTGCACTTCCATTGAATGATACCATTGTAGCTCTTGATTCAACGGAAGTTGTCGAAAAAGCGATTGATAATTATTTTGGATACGACGTTTTTGTAAACAATCCATTTGGGCAAAAAGAGTATTTACTCGGTAATATTGATGAAGGGTATATTTTAGCCCCAGGAGATGAGCTTAGGATTACTGTTTTTGGAGATAACAACCTTGAATTTGTTTCTAAAATAGATTTAAATGGAAATATTTCTTTTCCGAATATTGGAGTATTTTTTGCCGCAGGAAATTCTTTTGCTACCTTAAAAAAGAGAGTGAAAATATTTTTAGGTAAATATTACAGTGGGTTACTCGCTTCCCCATCACGCACATTCTTAGATGTTTCTTTGACTCAAATTAGACCGGTGAAAGTTTCTGTTTTGGGAAATGTTACGACCCCAGGACCTCATTTGGTCAATGGGATGGCTACCGTTTTAAATGCATTGTATGCTTCAGGAGGAATTAAGACTTCAGGAACACTAAGGGATGTGAAAGTTTACCGTAATAACAAACTAATAAAAACCATCGACTTATACGATTACATTACCCAAGGGAATATCGATAAAGACATTCGACTGACCAACAACGATGTTTTATTTGTTGGCCCTCGTTTGTATTCTGTGACGTTGTCTGGAAAAGTAAAAAAAGAAGCTATTTACGAGTTAAAGCCAGGTGAATCTCTTCAAGATTTATTTACCTACTCTGGTGGACTGCCAGCAGAAGCTGCCGCTGATAATGTGAATATTTCTAGAATCAAGCCTTTTCAAGAACGAACACAAAAATTGGTTTTTGATCGTTTTTTAACAACCATCAATTATGCGAGTATTAAGAGAAGTTCAAAAAAAGAATTTCAGCTAACGGATGGAGATCTTGTAACAGTACAGGAGATTTTAGCAGAAGAAAAGAATAAAGTGTTTATCGAAGGGAATGTCAATGCTCCGGGAAGTTATGCGCTAGATGTTTACAAAGATTTAAAAACGTTAATTAATTCAGGTGCGAAAGGGCTATTGCCAAATACCTATCTTAAAAAATTAGATATTAATAAGGTGGATGACAAAGGAAGTCTATCATTTAAAACCTACAATCTATCAAGTGTTCTGAATGATCAAATAAAAGTGTCTCTTGAAGAAAATGATTCAATCAAAATTTATTCTTTAGAAGAGGTGCAAGGAGCTCAAAAAGTTACTATTTCTGGTTTTGTGTCCGATAGTATTCCAAAAACAGTTTTTTGGAGTAAAAATCTCTCTATTTTTGATTTGATCTTTCAAGCGGTTTCTTATGAAGAATTAGATTTTCAATCGAAAGTACTTAAAAGTCGTTTGGATTTAAAAAGATTTGACAACCAGACAGGTTTATACAACTTGACTCAATACAGTATTGACAAACTTGAAGAAATAAAAACAACCTATTTAATGCCTAATGACGAGGTGGTATTGTATACAAAGTCCGTAACTCAAGACATTGTACCTAAGTATAGTGTTTTAGGAAAGGTTCAAGACCCAGGAGCGTTTTCATTAGGGAATACAATGTATGTAGAAGATGCTATTTTAATGGCGGGAGGATTTGTTGATGATGCAGAAAAAACAGTTGTGAACATCAATCGATTAGACAGGGATGTGAACAAAGGAACCTATTCGAAGTTAATAACCTATGCGATAGATAGGGAGTATCTATTGGGTTTAAAGAAGCGTCCTTCCAACCCTTTTATTCTCAAAAATAAAGACATCATAACGGTGTATGCTCCTATTAGAGCTAAATTTCAACCCACTATTTCAGTGGAAGGGGAAGTAAAATTTCCTAGAAATATTATATTAGAGAGCGATCAAGTATCCGTTAGAAAAGTAATTGCGATTGCTGGTGGTTTGACGAACAACTCAAATCTAGAAAGCTCCTTCATTGTTCGAGACAGTTTGAAGGTGACTTTTGATCCTAAAAAACTCAACTCCAGTGAAGATATTTCGCTTTTAGATGGTGATATTTTAGTCATTGGTTCTAAGTTGGCTTCCGTTTCAACTTTAGGAGGAATTTTAAATCCATCAATTTTTAATTGGGAAGAAGGAAGAAGAGCCAAATACTATATCTCAAATTCTGGAGGTACGAAAAAACGCATAGAGAGTCGTTATGTGCTTCAGTCAAATGGTAGATCTGAAAAAATAGGGCTTTTTAACAATCCAATCGTATATCCTGGTGCTCAGATCATCGTCATTGAAAAACCTGAAAAGGTAGCTGGAGAGAGCAGTAATTTTCTGGATGATTTTGTAAAGATTTTTGGAATTCTATCAGGAACCTTGACAACCATTATTTTAACGACTAGATTATAAAACATATGGAGCTCTCAGAAAAGAACCTACAGGCAGAAGATCAAATAGACATTGTTGCATTGCTTGCAAAAGTTTGGAGTCATAAAAAGCTGATATTCCGATCGGTTTGTGTCTTTGGAATTATTGGGGTTGTCGTTGCCTTGTCAACACCGAATCAATATACTGCATCTTCGATGTTTACTCCCAGTTCAGGTGGAGAATCCTCGGGCTCAGGTGGTTTAAAAGGATTGGCTTCATTGGCGGGAATTAATATTGGTTCGATGTCTGAGGGCAGCAAAGAAATTTCACCCATGTTGTATGGTAAAATCGTTGAAGGTGCCACCTTTAAAAAAGAATTGTTAGACGCCCCTTTAAAAAACATCGCTGGTGTTCAGACACTAAAAGCGTATTTTATTCAAAAAGAATCTTCGTTTTCTTTTGTGAGTGAGCTGCCATCAAAAGTAATTGGTTTGTTCAAGTCTGATGTGGCTGCAACTCCTTTCGAGTCTGTTAACGGAATTGAATCGATATCAGAGGATGAGCATGCATATTTTAAAGCAATCGATGAAATTTTAACCTTATCGATAAACGATAAGGATGGTTTTATTGAAATGATTGCGAAAAGTGAAAACCCTCAAGTAGCAGCACAAGTGGCAAAAAATGGAGAACTCCTTTTGCAGCAACAAATTATTGCGATCAAAACAAAATCTAGTTTAGAGCTTCTTCAGTATCTAGAAGAACAATATGCCGATAAGAAAGTTTTGTTAAATGAAGCGCAGGATCGTTTGTCTCGTTTTAAAGATCGAAACTTAAATATTGCTACGAATCGTTTTTCTAATAATCAGACCCGACTAGAGTCTGAACTTCAAACAGCCACTGCAGTATTTAAAAATGTAGTCACCCAGTTAGAGCAAGTGAAGTTTCAAGTAACCAAGGATACGCCGGTTTTTTCAATTTTAAAACACGTGGTGTTTCCCAGCGAAAAATCAGCACCAAAACGAAGTTTAATCGTCGTGGTTTGGCTGTTTTTAGGAGTTGTTGCAAGTATTGGTTTTGTATTGGCAAAAGAGCCGGTTCTTCAAATTATTCAACAAATCAGGACTACAAACTAGGAATACCATACAAAGTTCTATTAATTAGGTGTTTATTCTACATTTTCCCATTGATGGAGTCAAGTTTGTTTAGTTATTTTTTTGATTTACTGTGTGTTTAATTTTATTACTTGTTTATTTAAAGGGTTTTGTCTAAAAAAGTATAATTATCGAGTTTATCATGGAAATTTTCATTTATTTTAGACAAAATAAGGATCCCTATTCGTTATAAATAAATGAGCACAGAATGGGCTAAATACTAGGTTTTTTTTTTTGTATATTTGATTGTGTAATTTGTTATTAACAATAACATCATTGTAATGGTGTTATTTATTTAAGCAGGAATTGTTATGTTTCTTACCTTTGTTGATTGAAAGTTAATACTATAACACTTTATCAATGGTAAATATTAAATTACACTGCTTTTATTAATTTTAGTTAAAAGTGTTCGTTATTAAGTAAAAGAAAAAAAATGGATTATATGTTAATTCAAGGATTGCTAATTTTTGCTTTACCCTTTATTACATTGTTTATCGGTGTTTTTATTGGATCTCTATTCATCATTCCAAAAATAAGACAACTTTCATTGAGGAATCATTTGATGGACGCATCAGATCATCGGAGTTCTCACATAGGCAGTGTACCTTCTTTTGGAGGTGTCGCTTTTTATATCAGCTATATTCTAGTGTTATTCTTTAGTGAACCCTTAGATAACCATCATGTATCTCTTACTTTTCTGGCTTCTATTTCTATTGTGTTTTTCACTGGTTTTTTAGATGATTTGAAGAATTTATCACCAAAAATAAAGTTTCTAGGTCAATTTTTTGCCGTAGCTCTTTTAATGACGCAACCTGATTTTAGGATCAATTCACTACATGGTTTTATGGGGTTCTATGAGATTCCCCTAATTCCATCGGTTGTCGGGAGTATGTTTTTTCTATTGGGCTTGATCAATGCGTTTAATCTGATTGACGGTATTGATGGTTTGACTGGAATAACTGGAATTATTGTAGCTTCGTTTTATGCATTCATGTTTTACATCCTAGATGCTTTTTTTTACGCAGCCATAGCGATCACGACCATTGCAACATTACTGGCTTTCTTACGATTTAATTTTTCTATCAAACGTAAAATATTTATGGGCGATACGGGGAGTTTGGTCATTGGTTTGGTCTTGGGCTTGCTAACGCTAAAATTAATGTCATTTGGAGATGAAGCATATGTTTCTCTATCCTTTAACCGTGCACAACTTCCTTTGTTTTTAATTGCAGTATTGTTTGTGCCGCTTTTAGACACCCTTCGTGTCATGCTTGTAAGAGCTGTAAAGGGGGCATCTATTTTTAAGCCCGATAGAAATCATATCCATCATATTATCATTGATTTTGGATTGTCGCATCGAAGGGCTTCTTTTTTGATCGGTTTATCAAATTTTATCGCCGCTTTGATCATGTTTTTTGTCATTCAACTATTCAATTTTTTAGGCTCTTTTTTAGTCCTAATATCCTTACTCTTTATTGCCGTTCTCATTTTGTTTTGGATGAATAAAAACACAACAGCCATTCGCTTGAAGGTAAAAATAAAACAGTCCTTATTACGCTTGTTTTAATGGTGAAATTCATCAATTTATGTTCTCTTATGTTGATCAATTTCAATACCTTTGTTGTGGTAAATAACACCTATTATGTCTAAAAATTGGTTTATTGTTTTTACGAAGCCTAGAAATGAACTAAAGGTATTGGATCGTCTTTTATCCATTGGGATAGAGGCGTATACTCCTTCTCGAGTTGAGCTGCGAGCCTGGTCTGATCGTAAGAAAAAAGTAACGGTGCCTTTGTTGCCTTCGATGGTGCTCGTGCAGTTAGACGAAAAAGAAGTGAATAAAGTTTTTGAAATACCTGGTGTGGTACGGTATTTGTTTGAGTATGGAAAACGTGCCGAGGTTTCAAACGAAGAGGTATTGGCGATGAAAGCTCATGTAGCAAATTCGTTTTCAGTTCAAGAAAATAAATTAGTCGTGGGAGATACCATCCAAGTACCTTTGCTGGATCAAGAGGCTTTATTGCTCTCTGCAAAAGGAAAGAATTGTATTGCGCAATTAAAAAAATTGGGCGCTGTGGTCTCATTTCAACTGAAGTAATCAGTTGATTTTTTTTTGGTTATGTTTTTCCATTACTGTGAGTAGTGACGGCGAAGCCGTATCCGAGAGCAACATAAATAGGTTTTTTAAAAGTTATTAAAAATAAAAAAGAACTAAACAGACTACCGGTGGTAGTCGAAAAAAACAAGTATTGAAAAAAAATTACTTATTAATCTATTTTGATAAATACAAACACTTAAGTTTTATTTCACTAGCATCTGGAATTAATCCTTTGTTAATGTTTTTAGTTACTTATATATTAGCAATAAAACTAGAGAAAGATTCTTATGCTATTTTTTCAAGTACGTGGATAGTAATTACTATTTTAAAATCTGTCTCATTTTTTGGTTTAAGAGAATCATTTCTAAGGGCTTACGCAAAGAATAAGAACAAATTTTTTGAGCTTTTCTTAGCTCTAATTTCTTCAAGTATATTTTATTACTTTATTTGTTTAGTATTTTTATTGGTTTTTTCATTTTTTGTGAGTGATGCTGCTGAAGCAGAATTATATAAAAGTTTTTCTTTTTTTTTATTTAGTTATGTCTTGATTGAAATATCAAATGTTGTTTTTATGATCAAAAACAACATAAATTTACTTTCAATTAATCATTTTTTGCAAAGCTTATTTCTTTTAACTTTCATTCTTGTTCTTAGTTTTGCAGAAATTGATTTTGCATTGAAAGATTTATCCCATGCAATATTTTACTCATCTATAGCTACAATAGCAATATCTTTTTTATTACTTACAAATGTTAGGCAACATATTAAGGGGGAGATAGTTTTAAAAAACAACTTAATTAATTCAAAAAAACTAATAAAACACGGTTTCTTCTTTGGTTTAGGGTTAATTTTTCAACAGTTTTATAATCTATCTGATCAATTACTTTACAGATATTTTGAAGGAGATTTATTAATCCTAGCCGATTATTCTTTATCATATTCTTTAATTTCAGTTACTTTTATTTTACCAGCAGTAATTTATCAAAAGTACCTGATTCCAAAAATGATTATAAATTCTGAATCTAATCAGGATCAAAATTGGGCTCTGTTAAAAAAAATAATTAAACCTACATTATTAATTAGTTTAATAATTACCATTATATTTATTCTATCTATTAATTTTATTGAAATTTATGTTTTTAACAATAAATATAACCTAACATTTTATTCCATATTATTAAGTCCCAATATTATTATTTTATATCTAGCCTTGTGTTATGGATCAATACTTTACACAAAACATTATTACAGACAAAAAGTTAAATATATGGGTATTACGGTACTGATCAACTTAATCCTAAACTTATTTTTTTTACCGTTAATTGGAATTTATAGTTTATTAATTTCAACATTGTTTAGTAATATCTACCTTCTAATATCATACAGAAAATATTTTTATGAAGAGCTTCAAAGATAATTTTAAACCTACTTATAGAGCATTTATTGCATTAACTAATTTCTTATACCATTTCAAACGTTATTGGAAATATTCAGGTAGAAGAAACATTTCACTTGAAGAAATTGAATTTGATATAATGAAAACTGCACATGCTTTAGAGAAAAGTATGGGTATGAAAAATCAAAAAATAAATTCAGGATGGAATAATGCAATCTTACTACAAAAACTATTGTCATCTAAAGTATTAATTAATAGCTTGTCACCATCTTATAAAATAGGGACTGCTATTTTAGAGAAATTTGTTGAACATAAAAAGAATAATGGTGGTCATCAGCAAATTTCAGAAATTGAAAAAAGTGATAGAGAGTTCTATAAAAACTCAGGTACTTTCGATTATAATTATACATTTAATTCATTTGAAGATTTTTTATCACCTGAAGATTTTTTTATGAGTAGATATTCATTTAGAAGTTTTGTGGACTCTAAAATTGACTTACCTACATTAGAAAGAATAGTAACATTAGCCTCTAAAACTCCAAGCGCTTGTAATAGACAAGAATGGTTTACATATATAATTCAAGATGAGTCTTTAATATACGAAGCTTTGTCTCTTCAATCAGGTAATAGAGGCTTTAATAAAGAAGTGAAAAATTTGATGATTATTTGTACTGATATTTCTGCTTTTGTTCCAGGACAAGAAGCTTATCAGCATTGGATTGACGGAGGTATGTATTCAATGTCAATAGTATATGCGATTCATTCTATTGGACTTGTATCTTGTTGTTTGAATTGGAGTACAGATCCCAAAACAGACCTTAAGTTAAGAAGTAAAATAAAAATAAAAAACAATCATTCTGTTTTAATGATGTTAGCGTTTGGAGAACCAGAGTTAAATGCAACCGTATGTCATTCAAAAAGAAAACCAATAGAATCATTTTATAAAATTTTATGAAAAAAAGAAATATTAAATTAATAACAATTTTTAAGACAAATAATATAGGAGCTATATTACAGGCTTTTGCTTTGAAAACTGTTCTTGAGAATTATGGTGAAGTAGAACTAGTTGATATAAAAAATCATCATATTGATAAAGGAATCAAGCTTGTGAGGTTTGGTAAAACCTTCAAGAGTATCCTTAGTGTAGGGAAAGATATATTAAGATTATCTTCTAGAAAATTACTTATTAGAAAGTTCAATTTATTTTTAAAAAAATTTAAAATAATAGGTTTAGATCAAATTAACAATGAGGTTACAGTAAGTGATTACTTTTTTACTGGTTCAGACCAGATATGGAATCCTGACTGTATTTCTAATAATAGTAAAATTGACACACGATATTTTTTCGAAAACATAGAGTCAAAAAATATTAATTCATATGCTTCTAGTAAAGGTTCCTATAATTATTCCAAAAATCAAGAGTTAGTTTTTTTAAGTTTAATTTCAAAATTCAATAAAATCAGTGTTAGGGAAAAAGATTTTTGTGATTACTTAATTCGTAATAAATTTCCATTTGCTGAACATGTTTTGGACCCATCATTATTATTATCTAAAAAGTCATGGTTAAATTTTGATTTTAAATTAGATTCTAATATTGATAAAAAATTACCTAAAAAGTATATATTGGTTTATACTATTCCTAGGATAAAAATAATGCCAGATTTAATATTACATGTTAAAGAAACACTTGGATTACCAGTAGTAATAATAGATCAAAATTTTAAAAGTTTTAAGAATACAGACGTACAACTAAAATCTGCAGGGCCAGAGGATTTTATAAATTTATTTAATAGAGCTGATTTTGTTATTACAGATTCATTTCATGGAACCTGTTTTGCATTAAATTTTAATAAAAATTTTATAACAGCTGATATTGGTAAATTATCAAATAGAGTCAAAAGCCTTCTTAGTTTGGTAAATATGAATGATAGATTAGTTAATAATAAAGAAGTTGCAAAATTTAATACTAAAAAAAGTCTATCAATTAATTTTCAAGAATCAAATAATATTCTGGATATAGAAAGAAAAAGATGTTTAAATTACATAAATGATTGCTTCCAATAAAATAAAATACAATTTTTTTTGGAAGCTATTGTTTTTAATAGTTTCGCCTTCATTAGCTTATGTTTTATTTAATCTTAGCTCATTGTCTGTGGGTTTGGTATTAGTGAGTGCTGTCATTTTATTATTCAATAATTTCGAGATATACATCAAAGATATCAAAGGATTGCCATTAATTGTTGTACATGTTTTTTTTGGTTTTGAGTTTATTAAAACTATTTATTTAGGTTTATCAATGCTAACATTAGTGCAAATCTATTTAAGTTTAATAATAATAATCTTAATTTCTCAAAATTTAGTTCATAATGCTGTCACTATTAATTTTAGAGCAAATTATAAGTATGTCGCCTATGTATTAATTTTAATATTGTTAATTAATATTTTTAATATCCAAATTGGAAACTATAATCTATTTGAAAAAGCAGTATTTCCTTTTTCAGAGCCCTCTCATCTTGCATTAACTTTTGGATATTTTTTGCCCACAGTCTTTTATATGCAAAAAAATAGAATTGTAAAGTTTAGTTTATTTATTATATTTTTGTTTTTCGGATTTTTTTACGAAAGCTTAATTTTTGTTTTTGTTATACTTACGTCATATTTTATTGCAAGTAAAGTGGGGCTAAAAATATTATTTTCTATTTCTCTAGTAGTATTATTTCTTATACTTATTGAGGTTAATTATGATATAATAAATACAGATTATTATTCAAGTAGATTAAATTTTCAAAATTCAGACAATATAAGTGTTCTTGTTTTTTTACAAGGTTGGGAGATTATTATGACAACATTAAATGATTATAATTTAATAGGTGTTGGCTTAAATAATTTAGAAACTTTTCCTAATGGACCAGTTTCTGAATCAATTTATGCAATTTTAGGAGAGTATAAAAATAGACAAGGAGGTGGTTTTCTAGCCTCAAAGATTATTGGTGAAACGGGTGTTCTAGGTATAGTAACCATAATCATTTATGTTAAATTTGTTTTTTTAAAATTTAAAAACATTGCAAAAAAAAAATCATTATTAAATTTCTTTTATTCTTCAGTTTTGTTTATTAGTTTATTTGAATTATTTTTTAGAGGTATGGGTTACTTTACTATTGGAACAATCTTAACTACATGTTCATTAATTTATTTTAAAACAAATGATTAATGTTATCGCAGTAAATATTAAAACAGGAGGTGGAAAAAACTTGTTATTTGAATTAATTAATCAGGTTATAAAAACAAATACTGATGTAGTTTTTCATTTAGATTTATCTTTGAAGCAAAATTTATCAGAAATCAAAATCCTAGATAAATGTTCTTTTGTTTTCTATGAAGGGTTGATTAATAAGTTAAAACTTTTTATTGTAGTTCCAGAAAGGGCTCATTATTTTGGTAATATCCCCCCTTTATCATTTGGCAAGAAAAAGTATACTCTTTATTTTCAAAATTATAACTATTTATTAAGTTTTACATATCTATTAAAAAATAAACTATTGAAGCTTCTACTTCAAAAAATTTATTTGCAAATATTTATTTCAAATACGTCTAATGTATTTGTCCAAACTAAACTGGTTGCTGATAAATTTGAAAAGGTATTTGGTTTCAAACCTTCTGTACTTCCTTTTTTTTCAGTTTTATCATCAAACAAGGAGGTTTTAGAAAAACGCTATGATTTTATATATCCCGCTTTATCTACTCCGAATAAAAACCATATATTTCTATTTCATTCATTAAAAGAATTAGACACTGTTATTGATAAGAAAATTAATATAGTGTTGACTATTACTGATGATCTTCTGAGAAATTTATTCACAGAAATTAATTGTACATTTAATAACATAGAGATAGTAAATTTTGGAGAAGTAAGTCAATCCAAAATCTATAAATTAATGATGCAATCTAAAGTGTTAGTCTTTACTTCTAAATTTGAATCATTTGGTTTACCATTAATTGAAGCATTTCAATTGGGGTTACCTATAATTAGTCCTAGGATTGCATACGCAGACGAAATTATATTAACTAAATATAGTTTTGAACCTGATAATCATTTTCATCTAACAGAAATACTCCTGCAAACAATTAAAGATGAAGAATTGTGTAAAAGTCAATTAAGAATAAAAAATAATATATCTACAATAATTGAAAAAATATGAATTACAAAATTTTTGAAAATAAAGTATTACTAATTACAGGTGGAACAGGTTCTTTCGGATCAACGATTCTAAAGAAGTTTAAAGATATTGATTTTAAAGAAATAAGAGTTTTTTCGAGAGATGAGAAAAAACAACATGATTTACGATTAGAACTAAATGATCCAAAGGTTAATTTTTTTATTGGAGATGTTAGAGATACAGAAAGTGTAGACAATATAGTTAGAGGAGTAGACTATATCTTTCATGCAGCAGCATTAAAACAAGTTCCCGCTTGTGAGTTTTTTCCTCTTGAAGCAACCAAAACAAATGTGATTGGAACAAGTAATGTGCTAACATCGGCAATTAAGCATGGGGTAAAAAAAGTGATATGTTTAAGTACAGACAAGGCTGCTTACCCAATAAATGCTATGGGTATTTCAAAAGCATTGATGGAGAAAGTTGCAATCGCAAACTCAAGGAATTCAGAGGGCACAATTATTTGTGTAACTAGATATGGTAATGTGATGGCATCCAGGGGTTCCGTTATTCCACATTTTGTTGAACAAATTAAAAAGGACAAACCTCTAACACTTACAGACCCTAATATGACACGTTTTTTAATGTCTCTAGATGAGGCTGTTGATTTAGTGTTATTTGCATTCAAAAATGGTGTAGCTGGTGATCTTTTTATCCAAAAATCTCCAGGTTCTACAGTTCAAGATCTTGCAACCGCTATTCAAGAATTATTTGATTCAAAAAATGGAATTTCTATTATAGGGAAAAGACATGGGGAGAAAATGTATGAGACCCTTGCAACAAAAGAAGAAGTAGTTTTTGCAGAGGATCTAGCAGATTATTACAGAATTCCTGCTGATAATAGGGATTTAAATTACAACAAGTATTTCGTTGAAGGGAATCAAAATAATCAGAGTGAAGAAGATTATAATTCATCAAATACAAATCGACTTTCGGTTCAGGAAATAAAGGAAAAGTTATTAACCCTTGATTATATCAAGAACGAATTAAGTTTAATATGAAAATAGCTACAATTGTCGGTACGAGGCCCGAGCTGATTAAACTATCCGCAGTAATTAAAAAATTGGATTCAGTTTGCGAACACTTATTGATTCATACAGGTCAGAATTTTGATTTTGAATTAAATGAGATTTTCTTTAACGATTTAGAAATTCGTAAGCCAGATATTTTTCTTGAAGCTGCTGGTGATAATTTTGCATATACAATTTCACAAATTATTTCGAAATCATATGATGTATTGGTTGAGCAAAATCCTGATGCAATTCTTCTTTATGGTGACACCAACAGTTGCTTGTGCGTTATAGTTGCTAAAAAACTAAAAATCCCAGTCTTTCATATGGAAGCAGGAAATCGTTGTTTTGATGAAAGAGTTCCAGAAGAGTTAAATAGGAAGATTGTAGATCACCTTAGCGATATTAATATGCCAATTTCGGATCATGCAAGAAAATATATGGAAAAAGAAGGTATTCCACCTGAGACTATTATTAAGGTTGGTTCTTCTATGCCAGAGGTTTTGAGTAATCAAAAAGATAAAATAAATGCCTCAAATATACTTTCAGAACTTGATTTAATAGAAAAAGAGTTTATCGTTGTTAGTCTTCATAGAGAAGAAAATGTGGATAGTTCAAAAAATCTTACAAATATTGTAAATTCTATTAATGAAATAGTCAGGGTATATAAAAAGAAAATTATATTCTCGATACACCCAAGAACAAAAAACAAATTAGTTTCGTTCGGCTTAGAAGAGAAACTTTCAAAGGAAGTAATTCAATCAAAGCCTCTTGGATTTAATGATTATATAAAGCTACAAAAATCCTCTTTTTGTGTCATTTCAGACAGTGGCACAATATCCGAAGAAAGTTCTATTTTATCATTTCCTGCTATCACAATCAGACAATCACACGAAAGACCTGAAGCAATGGATGAAGGTACTGTTATCATGACAGGTTTTAAAACAAAAAATATTATTGATTCTATAAAAATTGTGACTAATTCTGAAGCAGGGAAGATTAATACTGCGATGGATTATACACCTGAAAATGTTTCAGAAAAAGTAGTAAGAATACTATTTTCTTATGTTGATTATGTAAATAGAAATGTATGGAAAAAGTTTTAGTATTAGGAAATAAAGGAATGTTAGGACATGTTCTTTATAAGATATTTCAAGAAAATAGCAATAATAAAAAATATGATGTCATAGGAGTTAATAGATCCGTTGACAATAAAGATAGTAATTCATACACATTAGATGTTTTAAAATTAGATGAATTAGAGCAATTTATAAAAAATAAACAACCAAATTATATTGTTAATTGTATTGGTTCTCTTGTTGAGGCTTCCATTAATAATCCTAGTTTAGCAATTCAAACAAACTCATTACTACCTCATTTTTTAAATGAAATTAGTGAGAAATATAGCTTTAAGCTGATTCATATTAGCACAGATTGTGTATTTGACGGAAGCAAAGGGAGGTATAAAGAATCTGATAAAAAAACTGAAACTAACTATTATGGATTAACAAAAAATTTAGGAGAGATAAATAATGATAGAAGTTTAACTATCAGAACCTCTATTATAGGGCCAGAAATAAAATTGAAAACCACAGGTCTTTTTGATTGGGTAATTAGTCAAAAATGTAATACTATACATGGGTATTCTAGAGCTATCTGGAGTGGTTTAACAACAATAGAACTAGCTAAGTTCATTATTTGGAGTCTAGACAAAGAAATAACTGGTATAGTTCATGCAACAAATAGTGAGGGAATTAGTAAATATGATTTAATCAAAATTATAAATGATGTTTTTTATTTAAATATTGACTTAATTAAAAATAATGATTACAAAATAGACAAATCTTTATTAAATGAAAAAATCAAGAATTATAATTTCCCCAATTACACACAAATGATTAATGAGATGAAAATTTGGATAGATAATCACAATTATAAAATTTGATTTTTGATGGATAGTTGTATTAAAAATGTAATAGTTAGGGATGTAGGATTTCACATAAACAACTCTGGTATTTTAAATTATTGTAATTCTTTTAACCCTGGTAAATATAAAAGAATGTATACGATTTTACATCCCAATACAAGTGATATAAGAGCTTGGCAAGGTCATCCTAATGAAGGTAAATGTTTTATACCTACAAAAGGAAAGTTTCTTTTGTGTTGGGTTAAGATTGATGATTTTGATAACCCATCTGAAAGCTTAAAAGCAGAGAGTTTGATTTTAGATGCAACAAAAAAAAAAATTATTGAAGTACCTAAGGGATATGCCAATGGATTAAAAGCGTTGGAGTCTGATTCAGAAGTCATGGTTTTTTCAGAACTTTCTTTGGAAGATTCGTCAAAAGATATTATCAGATACAATTATGAACAATGGTTTAATTGGAAACTTTATGACTGAAAAAAAAATAATAATCATAGCAGATGATTTCATTCACAATAGTCAAAAAGCTGCGGCAGTTTTAATAAAAGAACTTGCTATAGCTTTAAATAAAAAAAGTTTACTTTCTTCAATAGTAATAGCGCCAGATGTAAATACTAATTTAATAAAGAGATTAAAAATAGATGGTATAGATACAATACTTTTTCCCTCTGGAAAACTTAAAAATGTTAATTTATTAAGAAGAGTTTATAATGAATATATGCTTTCTTATAGAGTGAAAAAGTGTTTTCCATTGTTAGTAGATGAGGATGTTTTAGGTTTAGTATACTATTCTCCAAGTATTTTTTTTGGAAAAGCTGTACGTTTTTTAAAAAACAAATTTAAATGTTCCTCATATTTAATTTTAAGAGATTTATTTCCCCAATGGTTAGTAGATGTTGGAATTATAAAGAAAAATAGAATAGTTCATTTAATATTGAAATATTTTGAAAGAACTAATCTGAATAATGCAGACAGAATAGGTGTAATGTCTAGTGGTAATTTGAAATTATTTTCAAATAAAAGTGATTTCGATAAATATGAGGTTTTGTACAATTGGCAAACCCCTAAGGATATAATCAAAGTTACAAGTTCTTTAAAAAAATATGGGCTAGAAAAACTAACATATAAATTTGTTTTTTTTTATGGAGGAAATATAGGCTCAGCTCAAGGAATTGATACTCTTTTGGATTTAGCAACTTCATTATTGACGTATAAGCAACTTCATTTCTTATATATTGGTCAGGGTGATGCAGTTAATTTAATAATTAATAAAAATCTTCCAAACGTTACATACATTGATTCATTAAGTCAAAAAGATTATTTTGAATTGGTTTCAAACTTTGATGTTGGTATATTCTCTCTACATAGGAGTCATACAGCTCATAATTTTCCAGGTAAATTATATGGATATATGTCAATGTCTAAGCCAATATTGGGTATTGTTAATGATGGAAATGATGTTAAGGAGTTAATAAACGATAACCATGCGGGTTTAGTTTGCTATCACAATGAAGGTATTGATAAATTAGTTTTACATTGTATTAATCTATCTAATGATTTAGATCTGTTGAAAGAGCAAGGTTTAAATTCTCACAATATCATTTTAAAATTTACTCCAGAAAAAGCAGCAAATCAAATTTTAAATTTTTTCAAATAATAAGTAATGCCATTCGATCCAAAATCCGCAAAGAAAGCAGGTGAAAAATCCAAAAGAGGACCTGCAAAAAAAGAAGGCCCTTCCATAAAAGAAAAGATGGAATTGCTCTATGAAAAAGTGCTGGATGATTTATTGGTAAACCAAGAAAAACTTACCAAAACAGAACGAGTAAAAGTTTTTGTAACGCTCTCAAATTATATCTTTCCTAAAACAAAATCTGTAAGAGACAAGTTTACTTTAGATAAACTAAAGGAAAATAAACACGATTGGGACTCTATTGACCCTACCAAATAGTTTTAAAACAAGAAATATTTGAATTATAAAGAAACCCTTTATTTTATTGCAAAATGTTTGACTATTTCTTTGGAAGCAAATAATAGGGAAGAAATAGAAAAGCAATTACAATCTAACACAATAGATTGGGATGTCGTTGTAAAATTGAGTTCGAGTCACTACGTATTTCCTGCAATGTATTGTAATTTAAAGCGAGTCGGTTTTTTACAATATTTACCCGAAGAGTTGGTGAACTACATGGAGCATATTACGGATATAAATAGGGAGCGAAACAAACAAATAATTTCACAAGCAAAAGATTTAAACAGCCTATTGTTAGCGAATAATATCACTCCAATATTTTTAAAAGGAACAGGTAATCTATTAGCAGATTTATATGAAGATATTGCCGAACGAATGGTTGGGGATATTGATTTTATTTTCTCAAAAGAAGACTATACAAAAGCGATTACAATTTTAATAGAGTTTGGATATTCCGATGTGGTAAAGACTGATTATTATTTGCCAATGTTTAAGCATTATCCAAGGTTAAAAAAAGAGAATAGCATTGCAGCTGTAGAAATTCATAAAGAACTTTTATTAGAAAAGTATGCTAATGAATTTAATTATAGTTTTGTAGCGAAAAATAGTCAGGTTATAAACGAGGTTACTGTTCTAAGTTATGCAAACAAACTTAATTTATCGATTATTGCCAATCAAATAAACGACAGTGGTTTTTATTATAAGACGATGGCTTTAAGAAATGCCTATGATGTTTTTTTATTGTCCAAAAAAACGAATGCAAAGGCTGCGGTAAATGCATTAAACAATCTAACCAATCCTTTAAATTGTTTTTTAGCAGCTTGTTATGAAGTTTTTAATACCGTAGAGAGTTTAGAATACAACAAAACAAAAAAAGCAGCATCTTATTTAAGTGTTTTTAATAGTCGGTTTACCAACAGGAAAACAACAAAAAGACGACACAAACGCATTAAGGCTTATCTATTTTTAAAATCTAGAGTCAACATTATTTATAAGTCTATAATGTACAAAGATTATCGCATTTGGTTGTATAGGAGACTCACCGACAAAAACTGGTATAAAGAAAAAATGATTCAGTTGGGATTCAATAAATAAAATTACCAAATAACTCCTGCCTGCTTCATAAATAAATCTGCAAGCGCATCTTTGTTTTGATGTGTACCTATATACGTCAAAAAAGTACTCTCTTTAGTGTGTCCTGTTATATTCATTAATAATGGCGTTTCAATTTTTCCATAATAGTTAGACGCAAAAGAACGTCTCATAATATGTGAGGTTACAAATTCATATTTGGGTGCTTTTACAATTTCTTTTCTTCGCGTTTTCGGATTGTTTTTAAATCCACTTACCCTTTCATCAATACCAGCTAACTTACAAAGTGTTTTAATTTCTTTATTAAATGCGACTTGTGTGACTTTTTTTGGAAACTCATACTCTAATAATTCAATAATCAAAGGATCTGCAACACCAACCGTTACCGCCTTTTTTGTTTTTTGTTGCAAAATATCTATATACAAACCAGAAGGTGCTTTTCTAAGATTATTTGAAGTTAATTTTAAAACATCCGATACTCTTTGTCCAATAGACAGTCCTATTAATAACCACTTATAACTATCTTTATGGGATTCTGGTATTTGTTTTAACCCCTTTAAAGCTCTAATCTCAGAGGGATTGAGAAAATGCAATAAACGACTGGGTGTGTATTTCAATAATTAAAGATATCATGAATCTTTAAGCTATGTAACGTCATAAGATGTCTATTTTGGTAGGGAAGAAAAAATCCTTCAAAAAAGGAAGCACACTAAGGTAATAACTACACAAAAAAGAAGACAAGAATATTTAAAACAAAAGCTGATGTCAGCATAATTATAAAATATAAAAAATATTTACTAAATTTACCTAAAAATATTCCACTTTGGTATGTAGACGTTCAATCAGAACCCATCTGTTTTACTTACATTAAAATACCAAACAATTTAAGGAGTAATTTTTTTTTTTTTCTTTATATTGCCAATAAAATATATTTTTAGATAAATGAAAAGTAATTTAAAATTTTGTGTTTTTTATTTTATTTTGATTGTAAGTTTTAGTTGTAATAAACTGATGTCAAATAAATCTACTCATACTGGTTTCGACTTTAATAATAAAAAATATGGAATTTTTAAAAAAGGAAGTTCAAAAATAAATCAAAAAACGCCATTAGGGATGGTTTTTGTTGAAGGAGGTTCTTTTGTCATGGGTCAAGCAGAAAACAATATTATGTTTGATTGGAATGTTACTCCTAAGAAAATGCAAGTAAACTCTTTTTTTATGGATGAGGCTGAAGTTACCAATTCAGAATATAATTTGTATGTTGATTATATTAAAAGTGTTTTTCCTCCATCAAAAAATATATATAAGCATATTTATACATCTGTTTTACCAGACACATTGTCTTGGGGTAATACATTAACGAAAACTGGATCTTTGCATGAAGAATATTTTCGTAACCCTGCCTATGCTGATTATCCAGTTATAGGTGTGAGTTGGCTTCAGGCTAATGAATATTGTAAGTGGAGAACCAATTTAGTTAATTTAAAAAGATTAATTGATCGTGGTCATATTAAAAATATTTTTGAAAATGATTCAGTCAGTAATCTTTTTGATACAGAATTATTTTTATCAAATAGCAATCTTTTATTTAATGGAGATTCTACTATATATAAAAAAGGAGTACCCATAAGAGATTTACGAAAAAGAAGAGAAAAAAAACAGAAAAGGAGTGGTTTTAAAGGAAGGAAAATCAGTAAGAATGATGGTATTTTATTACAGCGTTTTAGATTACCAACAGAAGCTGAATGGGAGTATGCTGCTAAATTTAGTTCACAAAAAAATCATTATAACATAAATCATGGTAGAAAAAAATATTCTTGGAAAGGAAGATATACTCAACCAAGAAAAAATAAAATTAAAGGAGATCAAAGGGCTAATTATAAACATGGCAAAGGTAATTATATCGGAATAGGTTGGAATTACGATGATGCTATTATTACAAATAAAGTTAAATCCTATAGACCGAATGATCTTGGCTTATACGACATGGCAGGAAATGTTGCGGAATGGGTTGCAGATGTATACAGACCAATTGTAGATAACGAAGCTAGTGATTTTAGTTATTTCAGAGGAAATATCTTCACTAAAAAAAAGATAGACTCTCTTGGTAATCTTGTTTATACATCGATTGATGAAAATGAAACTATTATTTACGACACTTTGCCAAATGGAAGAATAAGGCCAAGAGATTTACCAGGTTTAATTAAACACATTCCAGTTACAAAAAATGATGCTTTCTACAGGTCAAATTATGCTATATATAATAATACAAGTATTAATGACGGAGATATGGGATCTTCGCGTTTATTCGAAGAGACTTTAAGTGAGTTTAATTCAAAACCAATGTATAATTCACCAAAACCTCCTTCAATAGAAAAAGATCCTAAAACTGGAAAAGAAATTTTAATAATTGACGATAAGAAAAGGACTACTTTAATAAGTGATAAAACTAGAGTGTATAAAGGAGGCTCCTGGAAAGACAGGGTTTATTGGTTAGATCCTGCTCAAAGAAGATATCTTCCAGAATATATGTCCACTAATTTTATTGGCTTTAGGTGTGTAACTGATAAACTTGGATCAAAATCTAATTAAAATATATATATTCCAAAACCTAAAAATTTTTCAATTATGAATAGATTGTTACTTTTTATTTTTGTATTGTTTTCTTTTCATTCCATAAAATCTCAAACAGTTGTTTTAGATACTAATGATAAAACTATTAAATATACTGGTACTACAATATCTAATAATCGCTTTATTCAAGCAAATTTGAGAGGTTCTGTAGAGTTTTTTTGTGTAGTTGACGATTCTACAAAAGATTACATAACAGATTATTCTAGAGGAGTACAAGCGGCAATTGCTTTTTTTACACCTGAAGGAGAGACAAGCCCTGTTCCTTTTGATAATATTGTTACAACTCTAATTACTGATATGAGTAATCTTTTTGATAGCAGAAGTAATTTTAATAGTGAAATTGGTTCATGGGATGTAAGTAAAACAACCAGTATGGCAGATATGTTTAAAAATACTATAAATTTTAATCAAGATTTAAGTTTATGGGATGTGAGTGCTGTAATTGATATGACTAAAATGTTTTACAATGCAATAAGCTTTAATCAAAATATTAACTCTTGGAATGTTAGCAATGTTACTAATATGAATCTTATGTTTGCAGGTACTTCAGCTTTTGATCAGCCTCTTAATGCTTGGAATGTTAGTAATGTGTCAAACATGTTTGGGATGTTTAACCGTTCGATTTTTAATCAAAATATTGGAAGTTGGAATGTTGGTAATGTAACTGATATGAGTTACATGTTTTATGGAGCGACGTCTTTTAATCAGCCTATTGGTAATTGGGATGTTAGTAATGTAACTGATATGAGTTACATGTTTTATGGAGCTACATCTTTTAATCAATTCATTGATAATTGGGATGTTAGTAATGTAACTAATATGGGTTATATGTTCTACCAGGCAGAATCTTTTAATCAGCCCATTGGTAGTTGGAATGTGAGCATAGTAATTAACATGTATTTTATGTTTTATGGAGCGACGTCTTTTAATCAGCCTATTGGTAATTGGGTTGTTAGTAATGTAACTGATATGAGTTACATGTTTTATGGAGCTACATCTTTTAATCAATTCATTGATAATTGGGATGTTAGTAATGTAACTAATATGGGTTATAT